>WLWD01003894.1_pt1 | contig 17007 bp, 5 predicted proteins | sample 6712731 | NCBI WGS metagenome assembly WLWD01 (sample SAMN12718690, study PRJNA576275) | sponge metagenome | isolation source: marine sponge | host: Mycale hentscheli | place: New Zealand: South Island, Marlborough, Capsize Point | collected 2014-11-01
CAGTCAGTCAGCAGTCTCGCTCGCACTCGACTCACAGTCAGTCAGCAGCCTCGCTCGCACTCGACTCACAGTCAGTCAGCAGTCTCGCTCGCACTCGATCCACAGTTAGTCAGCAGTCTCGCTCGCACTCGACTCCACAGTCAGTCAGCAGTCTCGCTCGCACTCGACTCCACAGTCAGTCAGCAGTCTCGCTCGCACTCGACTCCACAGTCAGTCAGCAGCCTCGCTCGCACTCGACTCACAGTGAGTCAGCAGCCTCGCTCGCACTCGATCCACAGTCAGTCAGCAGTCTCGTTCGCACTCGATCCACAGTCAGTCAGCAGCCTCGCTCGCACTCGACTCCACAGTCAGTCAGCAGTCTCGCTCGCACTCGACTCCACAGTCAGTCAGCAGTCTTGCTCGCACTCGATCCACAGTCAGTCAGCAGTCTCGCTCGCACTCGACTCACAGTCAGTCAGCAGCCTCACTCGCACTCGACTCCACAGTCAGTCAGCAGTCTCGCTCGCACTCGACTCCACAGTCAGTCAGCAGCCTCGCTCGCACTCGACTCTCAACAAGGTTTCAGTCAGCAGTCCGCGCGCACTAGACTCCAACAGTCAGTCAGCGAGTCTCGCTCGCACTCGAACCACAGTCAGTCAGCAGTCTCGCTCGCACTCGACTCCACAGTCAGTCAGCAGTCTCGCTCGCACTCGACTCCACAGTCAGTCAGCAGTCTCGCTCGCACTCGACTTCACAGTCAGTCAGCAGTCTCGCTCGCACTCGACTCAGCCAGTCTCACTCGACTCATCGACTCTCACTCGAGTCAGCAGTCTCGCTTGCACTCGACTCCACAGTCAGTCAGCAGTCTTGCTCGCACTCGACTCCACAGTCAGTCAGCAGTCTTGCTCGCACTCGATCCACAGTCAGTCAGCAGTCTCGCTCGCACTCGACTCACAGTCAGTCAGCAGCCTCGCTCTCATTCGGCTCAGCAGTCTCACTCGGCTCAGCAGTTTTACTCGACTCAGCAGTCTCACTCGACTCACAGTCTCATTCCGGCTCGAAGGACCAATGTCGGAGGGGGCGTAACTTCCTCCGAACCGATCGGTGGGTGTGGCGCAGATGTTGCTATCGCCCGAAGGACCAGGAGTTCTGTGGCCTATTGGCGCCGAGTGTGTCAACCTCGCAACCGCTGGCTTTCGCTTGCAGTCTTGAAGCCGCACCCGCAAAGAGCGCACTCTATAACTTGGCTAGGGCTATAGTATAAGTATCACAGAACACGCCTTGCGGTCTAATTACATTATTTAAGTAGTGAGGCACGGTGATATAAAGACGGTGGGTTGACCGAGCTATGAATATAATTATGTGTATGGAAAGGATTGTTACAGGTAGTGTGTGCGCATGACCGAGTTCGCTGTGGAGGAGAGAACCTGCCGTGAAGAAGGGTGGCGCAGCCAGCCAGCATCCTCAGGAAGAATCTCGTGTGAAGGTCTTGATGGCGCCTGAGCAAGGACTGTTTCTCAAGAGGGAAATTGCAAGGTTGCAATCCCCCCCCCCCTCCCCTTTCCCCCCTTATTCACTTGGTCTAATGAGGCTAAATAAAGAAGGATTTCAATTGTAGGAGGCACTGGCATGGTCTTACGAGTCTTATCACTCCCTCTCACTAATTAAAAAAATTGAAGTCACCCTTTACATCAATAGTCCAAACATAAAAACATAACGAGACCACACCTACCTGTAGAACACACTGCTGCAGGTTGAGATGTCCCATGGCTCACTCCGACTAAATAAATAAATTTAAAAAAAGGAAAAAAATATTTGTATATAAAACAATTTCAGACACTTCTGTCTTCTAATTCTTACTTTTGCTAATTAATAAAAACGATAATCAAATTACATCACTAAATAATGTTACAAGATAACGAGACCACACCTACCTGTAGAACACACTGCAGCAGGTTGGCTTGCTCCGACTAAATAAATGAAACAGAAACAAAAAAAAAATTTGTATATAAAAAAATTTTCAGACACTTCTGTTAATAATGAATTACCTGTAGGAGGCATTGGCACTGTCTTTGAAGTCTTATCACTCACTTTCACTAATTAAAAAAAAGATAATCAAATTACATCACAAAATGGTATAGTCACACGATTACGAGACCACGCCTACCTGTAGAACACACTGCTGCAGGTTGAGATGTCCCATGGCTCACTCCGACTAATAAATGAAAAAAAAAAGGTAAGATTTGTACATGAAAAAAAAAAAAGAAAGAAAAAAAAATTAGACATTCTGTAAAAATAATGATTTACCTGTAGGAGGCATTGGCACTGTCTTTGAAGTCTTATCACTCACTTTTGCTGATTAAAAAACAAAAAACAATTTAATCAAATTTCATCTCAAACCAATCCATGAAAAATTGCCGAATATATAAAGCTTCGAATAGAACACCCTGTGTGATAGGATGAATAGAACACCCTGTGTGATAGGATGAATAGAACACCCTGTGTGATAGGATGAATAGAACACGCTGTGTGATAGGAGGATGAATAGAACACACTGTGTGATAGGATGAATAGAACACCCTGTGTGATAGGATGAATAGAACACCCTGTGTGATAGGAGGATGAATAGAACACACCGTGTGATAGGATGAATAGAACACCCTGTGTGATAGGAGGATGAATAGAACACACTGTGTGATAGGATGAATAGAACACCCTGTGTGATAGGATGAATAGAACACACTGTGTGATAGGATGAATAGAACACCCTGTGTGATAGGATGAATAGAACACCCTGTGTGATAGGATGAATAGAACACCCTGTGTGATAGGATGAATAGAACACCCTGTGTGATAGGATGAATAGAACACCCAGTGTGATAGGATGAATAGAACACCCTGTGTGATAAGATGAATAGAACACCCTGTGTGATAGGATGAATAGAACACCCTGTGTGATAGGATGAATAGAACACCCTGTGTGATAGGATGAATAGAACACCCTGTGTGATAAGATGAATAGAACACCCTGTGTGATAGGATGAATGTTCACGTTTTCAAGGAAATATGTTGTAAGCAATATATACATTTTTCTGCAACTTTTTCACTCATTAGACTGCCAGCAATATCATTATTAGTGGACACGCTAATATCAATTCTCCTGCAAGGGTGAGCTTAACATCTGCATGAATCCACTGCCCCTGCCTAAAACAAAACCCTAAATAGCACTTTGAGGTTCAACAGTTTTGAGAAAATACTGTTCCACTAAAGCAACAATTACATGATAACCAGATTCCTCTTACTTGCGGAAGGCACTGCCATAGTTGGTAGGGGATGGCTGTTCACACTTGCTAATTAAAAAAAGTACAAACTGAAGGTATGCCCATCCAGAAAACCTTTATAGAAGGAGCTAATCATAATCACATGACAATAAGGCCACACCTACCAATAGAGGGTATTGACCGTGTGCCTCAAACTTGCTCACTCCTTTAGCTAATGTAACTGTACTGAACCATAATCTTTTAAAAGTACTGATTATCTTTATGCACAATTACATGCAATAACTTCTCATAAATATTAATATCTGTAAAATTCAATTATTCATACATGTAATTGAGATTCCCTTGTAATAAAATTAACTATAAATATAACCTTAGCCATTATAGATATAATAGTTAATTAATGATTAATCGTCTTTTACCTTCTCTTTCACACTTTTTTTGCTTTTTGAAACCTACACCGCCTTCCCTCAACTGACGTGGCGACACTTTACCTCTTCATATGCTGACGATGCTTTACCAAACTGTTTAAGCTTCTAAATTGTTCACGAATACACACACCGTCGTCGTCGTTACTGCCACACAAGCGTATTATTATAGAGAAGATTGGACCTAGTCACTCAGGACTTTTCAAAATTGTATGTCTTTGGCTTTATATATATATATATATATATATATATATATATTGTTTATAAATTTATTTATTATGTTTATTTATTCATTTTTTATTTGTTTATTCATTTGTTTATTGTTTGTTCATGGTATACTGTTTATTTTTTATTATTATCTATTTTATTTATTTATAGTTATTCATTCCTTACGTCTACAACCTACAACTCTTACCTCTTCCTATTTAATGGGGTGATGTTGCTGCCAAGCATGTTCAGCAATAACTGAAACCTTCTCATCACCTCGCTTACAAGCATCCTGATGTTCTTTCACTCTATGCTCAAACCTTCTAGTTGTTTCACCTATATATACTTTACCACAACTACTGGGTATACTATACATTATGGATAAGTGTAGTCAGTTGTAATGGGTATAGTACATGTATATTTGACTTTAGTAAGATGTGATCTTAGTGTCTTGCCCAAGTAAAATGCTGTTTTGATGTCAAAGTCTCTATTAATGACTACATCCTAAAATATCTCAGAGTCCACCGAGAGGGCGGCACGGGATTAGCTACAGTGGTTAGTCCTGACTTGATAGAGTTGACGTGGGTAGACCAGTAGGGTCTAGTGAATTTACTTTGCCAAGTGATCTTCAGTCACCCAAACCCCCTCCCCCCCAAAGTATTAGACCTCCCCCCACAATTGGTGGCAGTGGTGCTTCAGATTTGCTGTACAAGACATTGTTATCATTGAGTCTCCGCGACATTGAGAAGACTACACATTGTTTTGTGTTCTTTTTAGTTTTCATTTTAATGCCCATTACATGTCATGTGTGTCTTTAATTGTTTGGCCTTTCTGTTTTCTTATAGGCTTCTGAATGTCTTCTGTGTCTAGGGCTTGTGTGATGATGGCGAGGGCACACATAGACAGAGCTTAGTCGAGCATAGTTTGATAGTGGAAGAGTTGGAGGATGGTGCTGGGAGTTTTTCTTCTAAGATCTGTGGTGAGGGTGCGGAAGTGTTCTTCCTAGTGTAGGAAGTTTGACTATTGAGTGTAGCAGTGATTCTGGTGTAGGGAGTAGTGTGATAATTAAGGAGTGGTATTGAGGAACGGGAAGTACGGGGTGTGGGGCTGGAGACGGTGAAGAGAGAGCAAGTACTGAAAGCTCTAAGATAAGAAGATTAGGGGAGTCTAGTGTGAGTGATTGGGAGAGAAGGGCACCTTCGCCTGTGTTTTCGGACTTGGGTAATGGTAGTGGTGAGCCAAATACAAGTGAATTTATAAGGATATTGCAGGGCATGGTGGCAGGCCTCACCCTGGCAATTTGGTTGCTTCCAAAAACAGATGCTACAGGTGTCCTGGTTCATCTCTGTATGGCTGAAGTGTAGTTCAAAATCAAGAGTGAATCATTGGTAAAGAAGGTTACTGTTGCCCCTGTACAGCATGTTGTGTGATAAAGTTTGGTTCTCCATGCCCATGGATGGTTTCATGCTCAGACTGTTGGTGGATGCAGTTAAGGCTTCTGATAATAAGGAGCCCAGGTCATGAGATCTGACGATGTTCCAGAAATCCAAACACCAGCAGAGGTGAATGTAGTGATGAGAGCAGTTGGATTATAGCAGCTGAAGGTAGAGTGAGTGAGAGAGAGTAAGGCACAACAGTACCTCCTGTGCCTTTGCTAGAACCTTTAGTGGTTGACTCTGAGATTGTCAACAAATCTGAAGCTCTGCCTCATCAGGTGATGTAGGTTGTACAGTTGAATTGGCTGAGGTGGATGAAGAAGCAGCTGGGAATGATGAGAATGAGCAGGTAGATAGTGCAGAGGTTTGCAGGAGTGTGAGCTTAGGATGACCAAGCTTGGTGCATGTGGCTAATGTTCATTAGTTGAGCGAAGAAGTCAAGGAGGATGGCATTTTGAAACATTGTAAGGAGTTGGGTAGTTTGAAGAATAATGGGTATGTCTGGAGGAATGAGCTGCTGTTTCAAGAGATAGACGATAGGGGCATTTACTGTGTAGGCAGGTTCTGCCAGTAGGTTATGACTTTACGGGTCATATTAGAGTCCATAGAACTGGACAGCTTCTAATTTTACATGGCCAAGGGATGGGAAATGATGTATTATAATTTGTGCAGTCTTGTGATGCTTGTTTATGTTTGAATACAACTGGAAACCGGCAAGTACAAATGGTAGAAGTGCTCTCTGGCTATAACTCAATTAGGATGCTGACGTAAGAATTCTTGCTATATTGATACAAGTTCAGTGTCATTTTATTAGAGTACCTCCACTAGTAGAATAATGGCAGGAAAATATTTTAATATTCTAATAAAGCCTTCAAGGCTAATTATAAGTTGGGAATAATATATCATGATCATAGCTGCATATGAAATGACAATAATTGTATTCATTATGATTTATATTCCTGCTAGAATTAAAAACTACTGAATAATATTATAAATTGACATTCATAAAAGTACATTTTAAAGTCCTTGCTGACATCAAACTAACTAAGCAATTCAATGAAGATAAAGTTTTTCTACTGTTCTTTCTGTTCTAATATTTTTCTTTAGTGCCTTGTTCATTACAGATTACATTTCAGAAATATCCTGGTTGAGTGTAATGTTACTTTTACCCTTCTTATCAACTACTGCGTACATTTCTGAAATGTTTGGACTATTAAGCGACTCAGTTAATCCTTTTGCATTTCTTTTTGCAGTTTTATCAACAACAGCATACATTTCGGATATATTTGGAATGTTGGAATCTTCATTTTGTATTTTGGTTTTCTTTTTTGCACTTTTATCTACTACTGCATACGTTTCAGACCCAATAAGTTTATCAGGTGCTTCAGACATGTTACTTGCTTTCTGTTTTGCCTTTTCTCCTACAGCAGATTCACTAGGATTGTCAGGAGCTTCGTAAATTGCAATTGAGTCCTTTTGTCTTTCATCAACTACCGCATACATATCTGATACGTTGCGACTATAAGTTGTCCCACTTTCTGAGTTCTTCACACCTTTATCAAGTATGGAGTACATTTCAGATGAATTGGAACTATCCTGTGTTCTGTTGGCTGCAACTGATTTATTTTTTGGACTTCTATTTAGTACATCATAAGTCTGGCCAGAAATATCATTTGATAGATTTCTATTATTCTCTTCTGAGTGTTGGTTTGATTTGGACCAATCGGATTGATGTTGAGATTTTAATGATAGTAACCATTTACGAAGACTACGACGAAATACCACTATTAGTATGACAACTACTATAATAGCAAGTATGACTATTATTATGATTACAGTACTAACAATGATAGCTGTTGGAGCACTACTTTGTGTCTGTGTCGACATCACAGTTGTTGTTTCAGAGCCGATAGTGTCTACTTCTGGTGTGGTAGTTCTCTCAGCATTGCATGGTGAGAAGGGGTCAGTTGACATGGAAGCAGGTTCTGTATAAGCTGTACTGGAATCTGCCATGAAGTTAACAGAAATAATTTTTAATTAAGAAATTGACTTGACTTGCAAGGAATATAGGAATAAAATGCAATACTAGCTCTTTCTATAATTGTTTTGCTGGGTAAGGTAGGTTATATAAAAAGTTTTTTTTTTAAGTGAATGGGATATAATATTTTCAATGTACTCTGTTTATAGTTGATTTAGCTTTGATTTAATTACACCAATAGATAAAAATGGAATAAAACTATTTCAAGACATCAAATGACCTAATAGTCACAATATTTTTTTTATTTGTAAAATTGATTCAAAATTGACTTGAACACATTTGAGATGTCAAGAAAACAATTACTAAGTTCATTTTATTTAAATTATCATCAATTTAAACGTAAGAATTCCTTACATTATATATTTATATATATATATATTATATGCAATAAAAAGTAATGAATTCCTTACATTATATATTTATGTATATATGCAATAAAAAGTAATGAATCTTTAATAAAAGAATTCATACAAGTAATTATGCAATAGTTAACTCACTAGACACAATGTAAATGCTGGCACTGACAGTTTCATTTCTAGAATTTGGAACTTCACATCTATATAATCCCAGTGGTCCAGTTGGACTGCCTCTTTTTACTAATCTGACTTCTTTTTCAAATACAACTCGAACAAATATTATGTTGATAGAATTGGTGTCGTCATCATTATGGAGTACTTGAGAATTGTTCGGATAGAACCAGTCACCAATAGGACCATTACCATTGTTGTCACTATTTCTACAGCATTCAGTGTTTACATTATCAGTATTACATATCAGAGCAGCTCCACGATCACTACGATTAGCCACTAAAGGACCCATGTCTTCTATAAAAACTGTTTCATTTGGACAATGTATAACGCCATTCAAAGTAAAATATAACCCACTAGCCATTGGATCTGAATATAAAGGAAATACATATATAGTATAATATTTTAGCATTTCCATAAAAATTTTTATAATCACATAAGATGGGATATATATATATTTATTCCACCCTAGATTCCTTCACAATGATATCTTTAGGTACATGACTTGTGAAACTTACAGATATTTCAAGGTTGTGGCAAGCTCATTACCCTAGTAGTTATAGCAACCTGCCAAACTGGTCACTTACCCAATTTTTACAGCTACCACCCTCTGGTGTAGTGCACTCAGCAGAGTTAGAGCAGCTGCTAAAAATATATCAGCTGGGGTGTGTGGGTAGCCCCTACAACCAACTTTACACCAGTATGTCATCAGTCCTAGTACTAACTACAGTAGTGAAGATATCTAGTATGGAAAAAAAAAACACTTATTACACTCATGGGCAGAGTGATATGGTTAGATATTTCACTCTCAGGTTTTATTTTCACTCCCTCTGGCTCATGAAAATAAATTAGCCTGCTTCATGAAATATTTCACTGTATTATCACACTCTGACTCATGTAATAAGTACTATATATATATAGCTATTTATTCCACCCTAGATATCTTCACAATGATAACTTTAGGTACATGACTGTCTTTATGTAAATAACTATTACCCTTGTAGTTATAGCAACTGGCCAAACTTTTCAATTCCCCCCCCCCCCATATTTAAGCACTACACACTTGTATTCATAAGTACATTGCAGAAAATAGCTTGCTATTTGATGTTCTATAAATTTGCGCTAGATACAGAAGCCATTAGTCTAAAAGGTTTGGTGTTTATGCTAAGCTGCACAAATAAACTTTCAAATTCAAAAAAAAGTTTATCTTATTGTCAGCATCAATCGCTGTAAATGTCAAGGGCAATGTAGCCGCACAGCCTCTACAGCCAAGCTGTAATAATAATTTATCAAATGGATGTGGTACCATCATTGAACACATGCTGATACAGATTGAGTTCCTATTCTGCTTGTAAGATACTGTAGTATAATACTGGTTTGGTATCTTAGTGGCCTTGTATATTTATGACTAATAATACATTTTCAACTTTGCATCTTTAACACTGCTGCAATTTAATTCTGACATGAGTGTTTTGCTATAACAAACTTCACTCTTTACATTTTTCTTTTACAATCTTCTTTCAGCTATGTGGTTTTTAATCTGCATAATCATTCTACCTTCACTGGCATCATCCATTTACATCAAATACAAATTAATTAATAAATTGTCCAGTTTCCATAATATTAGCTATTCCATTATTTAAATATAACATGGTATGCAGAAACCTCAATGTTTTACTACATATTAGAGGAGGAGGAAGCTCCTAGACAGTGGTATGGCCATTTTGAACACATCTATTGAAGACATATCAAGATGAATTCATATTCACATTTTGTACTTCATGGTAGGATTTTGATATCTCCTGAATTGTATAGTGGAATTAAGAACAATACTAAAAGAATAAAAAAAGATAAATTTATGATAACTTCTGATTAATTTTGATACAAATAATTTTGCCTGTTGACTTCTTAATACTTTGTCATCCTTGTGTTAATTTGGTTTTCTTTTCTATATTATAAGCCCTTATACATAACCAATACTGTGGACATATTATATCCCAAGCTTTGTGAGCATTGTAACTGATAGAGGATCTCTTTGGCTACAATGTGTCTTCTATGAGCTAGCTACGGTGTGGTTATATGTACACGAAGTTATAATAGTGAAAAATTTTATTTCTTAACTTCAGTTTTCTTGTGGCTGAAATATAGTGTTTACCACACTGAAGTCATTGTGTATTTGTTTTATACAAGGACACTGAAGTTGTGTTAGATTGACCAGTGAACAGAACTTGTTTGCGTATGTGTGATGAATTGGTGTTGATTGACCTGTGTGTAGCTCAGTCTGACCACCAAGTCAGCTCTGCTGGAATGACAATGCTCACCCCTATAATGTCAGAGAAAGATAAAGAAAAATAATAAAGATAAAAAAAGTTCTGTTCACAGGTCAACACCAATTAATATTAATCATCACACACACAAACAAGTTCTGGGTATATATCAATCATCTCTTCTGAGTTTTATTCATTCACCACTAGAAGGCCCAACAAAGCCGGCGAAATATTATGGTTTAAACTTAACTTCTATCTCTTGAAGGGATCACACTTGGAGTAGCCTGTAGCTACAATCTAACACAGTTGATTTGTCTTTTAACCACTTCTTCATTAGAAATGGTATTTTCATGGGCTCTCTAAAATATTTTTGTCCATAGTCATGTGGTATATTCGATGATTGTCACATACAGCTTGAAGTCAATGTGCCATACTACTTGTAAGAATTATATATAATATATATATACATATACAGTTAAAATTGTACACTCACTTACAGTGTCTTGCTCAATTCCCTCACTTTCAAACTACATATTGATTTATTTAATTCATCTGCAATCTTATTTTGTAGCAATGAATAGTGAGTAACTAACAATGTCATGTGATGTCATATATGGAACAAAACAGCCACACAAAACACAGTAAAAGTCCCTATTATACAGTGGCATATGAATGAGAGGGGGGGGGGGGGGGGCTCCGGGTGCCGGAGCCTCCCATAATATAGGGGCACAATTTAACAAGGAAATTCCTTTTACAAGGAAATTCCTTGCACGAACACTTTTTAAACCACAAAAAAGTCATGCCCTTGGAGCCCCCCTACACCAAAACATCTTCCGACACCGCTCCTGTTAACTTGTACAAATTGTTATGACCACAAAACAAGGAATTTTTATTGATTCTTAACGAGCATTTACATAGCATATAATTAAATAAAAAAACCAAGATGTTCAATCCTGGATGAGCTTCATTACTTGGACAATGAAAAACTGAAAAACTGAAAACAAAACACGATGCACTTAGCTGGAGGATATGTAAGAGCGGGTGGGAACTTAAATGCAAATGGCTAAAAGAATGAATAAACAGGTGATGAAAAGGATACATAACTAGCCACCTGTTTATTCCTACCCTCTTACATATCCTCCAGCTAAGTGCATCATTTGTTTTGTTTTCAGTTTCTGAAAACCCAAATTATCACGGAACCAAATTAAAGAGACAATCTTTATGAAATCATGAGGTATAATCAGTACAACACTTACAGCAGAAGTGGATTTCTATTTAGCCAATGTTTGACCTGCAAGAAAGTGTATTTCTTGATATGTAGAAGAATGTTCAAGAAAAAAAGTGAATGAGACTATCATCAAAGCTGTTTTATAATTTATAAGTTCTGTATAATTACAACTATTTGTGATAACTTCTCTAGGAAACAGTTTCTTTTAAACACCCATTCTGCTTTCTCAGTAATATACAAATAGAAAATGTCAATCTATTCTTTTCGAGATTAAACTATGTATGACTTCAGTAGGTGTAGTCAAGAATGACCTTACCAATGTCTACGAGCTTCCTCCTTGGTTCATAAGTTGAATCTTTAATATACCATGTGATTTATTTAAACAATTATGCTTGTAATGCAAACTGGACAGCTTCCTAATCCTAGTAAAATAAGTTACGAATAAGAAATCAGAACGTTTTAATTTGGACACAATAATCTTTCCCCATTGCGTACTTTGTTCATTTCTCCTAAACATTGTGTCGATTTTGTTTTCTTAGAAGATTTGTTCACCTCAGGCTATCTCTGGTTTGGACACATATCTAATGGCCACGGTTTACAAGCATGATAGAGGATCCTCTGGCATCTCTATATTACACTTTGACCAGAAGTAGCATTTTCTTTTAGAGGTTCTCTAAAATTATTGTCCATTATTTACATGATCAATTCTGTGGTTATCACATTCACTACAAATATGTCACACATAAGTCTATATTATGATACACTATTGGCTTGTGCCCCCAGTACGGTACCCCCTCCCCCAGTTCCATACCTAAGTCTTGTACCATCCAACAGTGTGGATATTGATAAGAGCTCTAGACTTGTATACCCGTGCACTTATAGTGACTCACTTCACTTCCCTAAATTGCTAATTATCGTTATGGATTCATCATTTAATTCTTCTATATTTATGATGCTCTTTATGGATGTAGTAAAAGAATGAGTAAATTACAATAGATATCATATACAGAATGGAGCAGCAGTACGAGACGAAGTAAAAGCCCCTAGCAAATGACAAGGATACAAGAAGTACATTATAGATGCGCTTGTAATCACACACATGACCTATGATGGTAATGTTTACTAAGAGCATGTCACTTTTACTTTCATAATCTTTACATAAAATTACAGAGTAAAAAATGTCTAACTTAATTATGTTGCTCCTTTGCATTGTTGAAAACTTTTCCCTGATTTTTACAGCTACCTTTTTCTGGTGAAGCCTACCCAACCAGGTCAGAACAGCAGCTAAAATATCAACTGGAAGTGTGAGGAGCCCCTAGAAAGTTACACCATAAATTTCCAACTCTAGTACAAATTTAATGAAGTGAAGATATAGAATAACCCACTTATTACACTCCTCAGAGTGATATGGTAAAGTATTTTTAACATATTAGGCTTTATTTTCACAGTACTGGCTCCTGCTCAGTGAATTTTTTTTTCATATCACACTCTGAAATAAGTATTTTATATAGATATAATAAATACAATACATAGCAATATATACATATATATTACAAGAGGCAGATGATACTTAGCTATCTCAAAATATAATTTGTTATCTATATCGAAAACGTATCCTATTAAGTGTATGTCTGCTTACTATTTCTAAAACTAGACTCCCTAGGACTTTAAATGTTCTAAGCAACACCAAACACATGAGAGGAATAAATATCTTGCAGGTACACTAACCTTGGGCAAAGACAGCGGCGTATACTAACGAGAAAACTAGTACCCGAAGCAGCATATCCTGAAGCTTTTCAGCCGGTGCGAATGGCACAATAGGAAGCGCTAAGATCTTACTCTAGGCTTTCAGCTGGAAAATCCTGTCAGCACGATTACCGAACCTTGGAGGTAGTCTGGGGTTGTCGACCCTTTACCCTCTATTAATACGGAAGTAATACTAGAGGGTAAAGGGTCGGCAACGCCAGACTACCTTGGAGGGGCGGGTTTCGACGACCGGCTGCGGAAGGCGGAGTTGTATCGGCCACTTTCTATTGCTGTATCTTAAAATAGAAAATATTTGCTCAGACCTCCCCCATAATATATAATTGGAAAAGCTATAGGATGAAATTTAACATTAAAACATAGACTTCAGTTTTTAACAACTGGTGCTGATATCAATTTATGGCATCATAAATTTAACCAGAATGAACCCAATGACAAAGCATGTTCTTTCTTCACTTTATTCTAAGGAATCCTTCTTCATAGAGGATATACTTAATCCTTCTTCATAGAGGATATACTTAATCCATAGAGGATATACTTAGGTCTATTGTGTGTTGGAGTATAACAATAGTGGAGCTGCTTTAAGTTTATTCGATAAATGCATGCATACAGTGAATGGTGTGTAAAAATAGTGACAATAATAATATGAGTATGTAATTGATGCAGCCATTTTCATGTATAATCATTGATTCCCACTTAGCTAGTTAGTTGTAATTATTGTTATTTGGAACCAGTAGAGATTTTGTGTAACACATAAACTAGCAAGCATCTCATTTTTTCAATACTGCATGCAGTAATTACATCGAATTGCTCATTTTATTTTTTATTTTTTTATTTTAAATAAAATGAACACGTGATATCCCCAACTGTTATGATTACAGCTTCTATGGAATCTACCATGAGAGAGAGGCAGTGTTGGCATTTTGCTACTCAAACAATTTCAATTCAAAATAATAGTTAGTTTTGATCTTTCATGTTTGAGATTCTATTACCATCAGATTCCATCTAAAACAGGTAACAGGAAGTGAGTTAAATTTAGGCCTAGGAAGGTGGGGATAGGGGAGGCTAGGGTGGTATTGGCAGAGTTATCCTGACTCCGACTAATGCCAGCAGAGAGAGATAACTTGACCAAACTTAAAATACAAATATTAATTCAAACAATCATGTGCATACAAACAAAACGTAGTCAGGACTTATAACATAATCCTGACATATGATACAATGCACAATATTTGATCTGGTCACTGTCATCAGTTTCTAGATGAGTGTTTCCTGTTGCCTGTCAACATAGAAGCTGTGCCCCCCCCCCCTCTTCCCCCTGTTAGATTAACGATTTTGCTCCCTTATAATTCAACTATTAATGTAATAAGAAAAATTACATATGCAAATGTGATTTTTCATATCTATTGGTGCACTTAACGTGAAAACAATAATAATAATAATAATAATAATAATAATAATAATAATAATAGTAATAGTAATAATCATAATCATAATCATAATCATAATCATAATAGTAATAATAATATAATAATAGTAATAACTACAACAATAATAGTCACTCACACAAAGTTATGCTAGTCAAAGTACTGTATTGATATTTGCTGGAATATACAAATTGTACTTAGCAATCCAACTTCAGGTTAATTATACTGTTGTAGCAGCTAGATTGCTGCTGGAATGCACAAACACACAAATTCCAACTAATCTGTGCAAATACACAGCAGTAGCAACTGTAACTGAGCTAGCTTTACTTTACTGGCTACTGTAAGTTAATGTAGCTTTGAGTAATGTCAGGCAATACCGATATTACAACATGGATAACTGAGAACTGAGAACTATTCTACCCTTTCTTACAACCATAGTGAATGTGTCATGACTAGAATCAAAAGCCTATAGAAGGTATGTTCACAAAAGATGGCAACCTGCACCATTTTTTGCCATTCCCACCTATTAGACTATACAAATTTGGGTTTAAGCATTGTGGTTCTAGCAGTTGGTTTAATAACTGGCACACATGATATGTTATATGTGTGAAGCTTTGGTCGATGTCAAGTTTTCTAAGATTCCAGATTTCTGATCAAGCAAGTTCTTCCTCATTTGATCACTTCGTTTTTGTCACACAGGAACGCTACAAATGAATATACCACAAAAAATTTCCGTTGTTTTTCAATGATGCTCAAAAGCTTAGTGTGTAAATCAAAAATTCAATTCGGCGATACTTTCAAGACGTAGTGTTGATAGATACAGTAGTCAAACCAAAACGACTCTATGAGAAAGCATGGGATAGCTAAACCACAGAAAACCAGTTTCCATCCCGCTTGAAACCATCTTGGCTAAAACTTGTCTTCATATTCCGTCAGAGATACAAAGTTTCCAGGTGCAGGAATATCAACGGAGAATGTCACTTGACATGACTAAAGTGCTTTGGAAACTATGCACAACCTTATTAAAAAGAGTTACAGTGGAACCTCTCTACAAAGGGACTCCGAAGAACAACTTGACTCTTAACAACAGCCAGCGTAAATGGAACACAGTGATCTACTACAATAAAAAATAAACTCTGAAAGCAGCCAAACTCTCTACAAGGGTCAAAAGACGACACCCCAAGAGGTTCCACTGTATATGTAGTTAGCTCACCATGCTCCAATGAAACTCTACATAAAGTGCTATGTACCTGATGCAAGTATACTAACTCGCACCTGTCAGTATCAATTGTGAAGCTACAAACCACAATTCTAACTAGCCGTGTGTAAAAAAAATTTTAATATTAAGATTAATATATTATTAGAATTAATGCTACAACTACCCCACGTGCAGAAGACAACAATAAATCTATAATTAGTGAATAAAAATGTAATTGTATGAATTTTATGCTTTATCTCAAGTAAATTAGGTAAGTTTGGAGAGCTTATAAACGGGCTAGCTTAAGTAGTTCCATAACAGTGATATTCATTGAGCGACATGTTACAACAAATCTAATTCCTGTACAAAGAAAAATTGCTGCTTACAATTAACTCAAAATAATGACATAATTTAGTCACACAAGAATGAGATGTAATTTACATAATTGTTGATATTTTACGTACAGTTACATCAAATCAACCTTACAATAAGTCTTAAATGCTACATTAATAGCAATAATATGACACACAAAATATAAAAATACGTTTCAAAGGAGTGCTGACACTACTGTCTAAACATCAATAACAGTTTACTTAAGTAGGAGTTAAAGTTGTTTTCCATTCTAATGTTTAGTTTTAGCACTTTTGTCCACTACCGAATACAGATCAGAAATATCTCGGCTACTACTTGTTTCGTGCAGCGAGTTGTCATCCTTAGCCTTCATATCAACCATTGCATACATTTCGGGTATGTTTGGACTGTTAAGAGATTCCATCGATCCTTTTGCATTTCTTTTAGCAGTTTTATCAACAACTGCATACATTTCAGATATGTTTGTACTCCTGGAATCTTCATGTGGTCTATTGGCTTCTTTTTTTGCAGTTTTATCTACTACTGCATACATTTCAGATAAATTAGGATTATCAGGTGTTTCACTTGCTTTCGGTTTTTCCTTTTGATCTCCTACAGCAGATGCACTAGGATCGTCAGGAGCTTCGTATATTCCAATTAGGTTCTTTTTTGTACTTTCATCTACTACAGCATACATATCTGATGCATAGCGACCTTCACTTGTTCCAACTTTGGAGTTCTTATTTCCACTTGTATCAAGGACTGAATACAATTCAGATAAATTGGAGCCATCCTGTGTTTCAAGTGTGGCTGCTGGTTTCTTCTTTGGACTCCTATGTAGAACATCATATGTGTTAGTTCCAGAGATGTCTTCATACC
>WLWD01005575.1_pt1 | contig 16996 bp, 8 predicted proteins | sample 6712731 | NCBI WGS metagenome assembly WLWD01 (sample SAMN12718690, study PRJNA576275) | sponge metagenome | isolation source: marine sponge | host: Mycale hentscheli | place: New Zealand: South Island, Marlborough, Capsize Point | collected 2014-11-01
CAAGACTTACCTTCGTGGTTCGTCTAGTGGACAATGCATTTTTAAGTAAATACTATTGAGTAGGGCTTATAACAGTGACAAATAGCACATTAATTTACCACCGCCACTAACTCGAATAGAAATGGAGCTCCCATAAGATATTGAGTTTTAACTGCACCCACAAAACAATTCAAAGCCGTAAACAATTCAATTTCTAAGGTGATACGGGTAATGGTCGCTAAACCGGAGGATTCTGTTTAGTGAAGTTTGGGACGGGGTCGAATGCGGAGCGAACACAAAAATACGGAGGGTCAAAGTACAAAATGACATACATACGTCCATACATATATCTAAATAAACAAACATCCCCGATTTTCGATTGTGTTACCCCTGTAAGTGTCTCGCTCGCTACGCTCTCTCGCCAATTACAGGCAGCTAGACTATTTAATAGATCTAGCTACCCTGATAGCTAGCCAGGTGTAGCAAGTTTCAGATAATTTATTTCAGTAGAATAAAAACATAATATTTCGGCTTGTGGAGCCTTCTAGTGATTACTGAACTGAATGAGGGTGACCGAAAAAGAAACTTTGTATAAACAGATGATACAGAACATGAGATCATTGTGTGGTGGGGCACAGCCCCTGGAAATGTTAGTTGGTGTTGGACAATTTCTGTGACATGTGAGTTGTACTTGGGAGGTGTGAAGGTGTAGTCATAATTGAATTAGTGGCCCCTCCAGAATGACAGCCACTATATCAATTATGACTACACTTTCACACCTCCCAAGTACAATTCACATGTCAGAGAAATTGTCCAACACCAACTAACATTCCCAGGGGCTGTGCCCCACCACACAATAATCTCATGTTCTGTATAATCTGTTTATACAAAGTTCCTTGTTCACTCACCCTCATTCAGTTCAGTAACCACTAGAAGGCTCCCCAAGCCGAAATATTATGGTTTTATTCCACTGAAATAAATTCTCTGAAACTTGCTACACCTGGCTAGCTATCAGGGTACCTAGTTCTATTAAATAGTCTAGCTGCCTGTAATATTACCGTTTTGTTTTTTTTTCACTAGAATAATAGTATTGGGCACGCAAATAAAAAAATTCACAGGTATCGCCGATTATAATGACCAAAGTTTCTTGTAAGACATATTTTTGTAAAGGAATGTATATCTGGAGGATGGCACCCCTTCTAATATTGCTGTACATACCTTCAACAAACACTATGCTTAGTTTCATGCTTTGGTCCACTCTGTCACAATAATATTGCATCAAAAGTACAATTTCCCACTGGACTATAGATGGAAAGTTAAACACTCCGCTTACTTCTAACACTGAGCCATAAGAACCCGTTCCAAGAGTCTTCCCAGTAGGTACCACTCGGTCTAAGAAATACTGTTGTAACTTCGAATCTTTTCTAAAGGTTCTAGACCAGCCCTGTCTCCTAGCCATGGTTGTTGTTGTTCAGCCAAAACTACGATCGTACCAAGCCCCCTATGAATAGTCTCGTGGGCCAGACCCTTTACCCAATATGAAGAGAAAGAAAGGGTCTGGTCAAGTTCACGTATGCGTTTGGTCTTGCACTGTCAGCACAAGTGTAACCACTGCGGTAATATAGCTTTGATTACGCGGTAATCATGGTTCAGGTGATTTTAGCGCGCTGAAATTACTGTCGACATGGATGTAACTGCAGCGGTGGCGGAGAGTGCTCGAGTATTCGGACTTACACTGGAGGAGAAGCAGTTGGAAGCAATCGGGATACATTACCAACAGGCTATGGAAAGTCCGCTGCAAGACGTTTCTGGCATAAGCAGCAATTCATTCCTACAGTTCCATAGAAACCAAGCTAAATTTGCGCGCGAACGTCTCTGTTTATATAGTGAGGTCACTGTCACTTAAAACCAATTACCGGTCCGAGAAATTCCAGGACCAGTGAGACCAAACGCATACGTGAACTTGACCAGACCCTTTCTTTCTCTTCTTATTGGGTAAAGGGTCTGGCCCGCGAGACTACCCTATGAAGGCAAAGAGGTAATAAACAATAAGTCTCGCGTTAGCAACCCTTTACCTCTTTAAATAACAGAGTACAGGGTCGGCAACGCGTGACTAGAGAAGTCACTCAAGGGCTGCGTTTCGAGTTGCTGACCTTTAGATAATAACAAGTAAAGGTCATCAAGCCAGGCTTTTTCGGGATGGAAAAGGTGCTGTAACGCCAAATCGGGTCCTACCCAAAATCGGTCCCCCCCCCCCCCCCCCCCCCCCCTCCCGGACTGAAATTGGCTGCTAAAAACAGTCCGGGACCAAAATTGGCTGCCGAATTCAGTCCGGGCGGACTAAATATGGCTGCCAGATGTGGTCCGTTTTGCCAAATTTAGTCCCACCTAGACCCGGAGGAAAAAAATGATTGAAACCGCTCGCTGCTTGGTACATAGGAAACCTCTCCTAATACATACATGTAAAACTGAAAAAACTATAACTGACTGAGCAATGTAGTTGTCAACCATTTGGATTGACAGTATATGGAGGATGTTATTCTTGGGAACAAGCCAAGATTTGAATAGTGGGGAAATAAGAAAGGTCACTTGACCCATGTGATGATTGTGTATTCCTAAGTCACTACTGTGCAAAGATCACAGATTAACTTTTGTGATATAATTTCATGGGAAGAGACAAAATCTCAACAGATAAATTCACTCCCTCACACGGTATTTTTTAAACAATACAGAGTTTTTAAATGTTTGGCAGAAGAAATCAAACCCAGAAACGCTTGCTTAATGTGCAAGTGCTCTGTGAGCTACAACAACTAATGTTAAGCAAGCAGTCCTAGCTTTAACTCCCGGTGACAGCCAAAGTTTTGAAATTCTTTACTGTTTAAAAATAAGACTGTGAAAAGGGAGAATACATCAAAGGAGTAAAAACAATACTGGGAAAGAAATTGAAAGTTCTAACTATTTCATGAAAATTGTTGATTGGCTTGCATTAGTACATCGTTGTATTTATTGTGTTTACCTGCATAATATTAAATTTTGTCATGATCAAAAAATTTAGATGAAGAATGACTATTTCATTTTTGACTTGAGCATTGCTATAGATAATACAATATATGTATCAATGCATAAGTCTATTATATATTAAAAATATTACATAAGAACTCACAGTACTTGATTATTTTAAATTCACAGATTATTATGTAATAGTCGGATTAAATTATTGGCACGCTTGCATTCTGTAAACTGAAGCAATCCAAACTTTTAGCATACTAAGGGAATAATTGGTCATTCACATTCTGCTCTTTTTTCTATTTGAGGAATCACTAGGGGTAAGTGTTAAAATCTAGTGTTGTTAAATAGTTTGTGTGGCAAGTTGAATTGAAATTACCTGAAACTCAGATAAATTCTTTCATGTGATTCTCATCATGATGTGTGATTATCAAAGATTTAGGGTGAAAACGGTAGTAATATTATTATGTCGGAGCAAGTATGCAAGACAGAGATTTTTGACACCAAGTGGGGAAAAGCATGTGTTAGTGCACTTTCCTTTCCCTCTCCTAATATGACTATGATTATAATTACCTGCTTGTGCAGATTATTGCTAAATTTTCTTCAAATGTAATTGGAATCCCAAACTTTATACCTAATATTCCATTTGATTTAACAAAACTTATTAGCCACAGTTCGGAGATGAAATATATTGTGACAGATTTATATCCTCATGTTTAATTTCATATTGTGGTATGTTATAAGCACTTTTTGCCCCTTCTGGTCACTATACAGCAATCTTTGCATGCAATTGGTATAAAGATTTAGTTTTAATCTATAAAATCTAGCTACTATTCCTGAACAACAAGCACAAAATAGTCTGTATCTCGTCTCTGTTCATACATCGCGCTTATTATAGTAAGTTGTTGTTTTTTAATCTTGGCAAATAAAATAAACAAATTAATATTTCGTTTGTTTGTCTGTTTAGTGAGGAGAGATATCTAGGCATGTGGAAGGAGGACAGATATCATGGTGCAGACATCCTCATCACTAGTAAGTACCACTTCTCTGGAGACTTCGTGAACGGATAGAGAACTGTGAGCTCAGAGGCTGATATAATATATATACATGTATATTGTGTGTATGTGTGTTTTATGAATTAATTCAACAGCTACTGGTATAATTTGCATATGTGTAAGATTGTCTGTTAATGTGTGTGTGTGTGTTAGTGTGTATGTATAAATGTGTAAGTATGTTTGTGTACAGTAATAGTTAAATGCATGCACAGACACGTACACACACACACACACACACAATAATGTGTGTGTGAGTTTGTGTGTGCATTTAACTGTATTCCTTTTCAATTAAAATTTTCCCTTTTTTGTTCCTAACTTTCTTATCAATAGCTAGCTATAAAATTAATTCACTTCTTGTGACATGTACATGTGATGTATGTATGTATGTATGTACATGAATGTCTGATGTGTAGTATAATGTAATGGTAGTACAAGGAAGAAGTCTAGAAAAGTAGTCCAGGACTTGAAGTGGGAGTTGCTCTTCAACGCCATGGCATCCCTCCTGGAAAAGATGGTAGGTATTTTAGCCAACAATTATGACTACAATTAGGTGTTAAATGTTTTGTCAATTCTTTGTTTCACCTTGTATAAGTTGAGAGTACCACTTCACCTATATTGTATATTATATCCCATCAAGCATGGTAGTGTGTTTTAATCTGTCAGTCCATCCTCCTCCAACATACATGGTATCATTTATCTGTACTGATTGAATGTATTCATTCATAGTTACTGGCATGTCAGGACCACGCCTCCAATCTAGCTCTAGTGGGAATGTCTGAATAATAAACAATTACATGATCTGTAGTAAATTAGTATAACATAACTCCTACTTATATATTGCTAACAATTTAAATAAAGAATATTGTTTATTTTACTGGCACACTTCATTAAAATAAAAGTCATAGTGTTGCTATGGTTACTGTTTACATGCCATTGACAATTTCCATACTAATTACATAATAGCCTCCCTAACGCACCTCTCCAAATATTTACATAGGCAAGTGAAAAAAGTGGAAAAGATTGGCGTAGGGTCCCAATTTATCGACCCCAAATATTATTGACCACGTCAGCCTAAATTATCTACAGATTAAAATTATGAAACAATCACATATTTTTTAATAATCTGATTTAGTTTGTTTTGTGGCTCTTTGTACCTTTTATTCCACACTCATTTTTTTGTATATCAAGTCAAATTGGAAGGTACATATGCCCCAAAAACAAGCATATGGGTTTATTTTGTTCTCCTAAAAAAAAAGGCTTTAGCTTCACTATAGATTCTTCAGCATTTTAAACTTAGGGTCAATGATTCTTGTGAAATGTTTGTTTTACAAGTCACAAAAAAGCCTGATGTAATTTTAAACACTCCATTTTTGGGTTGATAAGTGCTGCTTATTTGTTGTCAAGAGCCATTGGTAGTAGTCCAGCAGATAATTGTAAAATAATGCAGAAATCGTGCACTTTGTGATAAAAGCATCAAATTTGGCACACACCTACATCATCCTAATACATGTTGATTTAGATATAGTGCCATCTCTGATTTCGCGTTTTGGGGGCGTGACACCCATGCTTGTTAATGGCTGCCATAATACTTCTTATTAGGGAAACTACAAGGCCTAGAAAGAGGTTTTTGGTGCTTTAGCCAAATATGGTGAAATGCATGTACTAAGCTTTTAGTGTAAATTATAGTTGGCCATAGGGTGTACATCATTTAGAGAGTTCAGGCCAAGATGTCCTCAAAAGTGAAGCTTGTTGACCCTCAGCAAATCACCCAACCAGCACCAGCACTCCTGGATACTGACTGGACAAAATGTGTTATCTGCCAGGAAGATAAAAGTGAAAAACTTAATTGCCCAGCGGAATCAAAGCGTCCTGATGTTGGAGCTGGTTACATCAGTTTAGCAGAGGACGTGACTTCTTTTGCCAATGCTGGATGCTTAACCAAACCTTTTAATATCTCACGGATAGATGATGGTGATGGTATAGAAGCAACATTGCAAAGGCATATGGCAAAGTTTCACAATACCTGCAGGCTTCAGTATAGCAAAACCAGACTTCAGCGAGCCATGAAGAGGAAAAGCACCGATACAGAGTCAAGTGCAATAGGTGCGGGGAAGAAAACATGTCGGCATCAGCACCCCCGACAACAGAATAGAAACAAGGATAGTCTCCTATGTCTGTTCTGTGAAAAACCAGCTAGCCCATCTGATCCACTGCATGAAGCTATGACTAAAATGGTGAGTGACAGAGTCAAGAGATGTGCAACGAAAATCCTTGATGAGCGTCTCTTAGCAAAGGTGTCTGCTGGGGATCTTATTGCTAGTGAAGCAAAATACCATGCAAAGTGTTTGGTTGCCTTGTATAATGCAGCTAGGTCAAAAACATCAGAGCAAAATGAGAATCGTGAAGGTGCGACAACGGAAATGTTTTATGCACGAGCCTTTGCAGAACTTGTTGCATTTATTGAGGACACACTTGCTGACAGAGAGCAACAAACTCCAGTTTTTAAACTCTCTGATCTTGTTCGGTTGTACAAAGACAGACTAGTGCAACTGAATGTACCTTCTCCATGCGTACACTCAACAAGGCTAAAGGACAGACTTCTAGCAAATTTTCCTGAATTGCAGGCCTTCAAAGAAGGACGTGATATTCTCTTGATGTCCAATGAGGATGTTGGTACTGCTTTGCGGCAAGCATGTGAGAATGATGCAGATGATGATGCATGCATACTAGCTCGAGCAGCACGAATTGTACGCAAGGAAATTTTAAAAACAACAACACAGTTCAATGGTACATTTCCTGAAGACTGTCAAATTGAAGCTGTTCCTCCATCCTTGCAAAGTTTAGTGGCAATGATATGCCATGGTGCCAACATCACAGAACAATCCCTTGTATCAAAGAGCCAAGCCCCATTGAGCATCTGTCAACTTATACTTTTCAACTGTTTGGGTCGCATTGAGAAACATGTGCAAAGAACACGTCACAACAAGTTTCGTGAACCACCATTGCCAGTATATCTGGGGGTACTCCTACACACCAAGACACGCAAACGAGATTTAGTGGAGATGCTTTATGATCTTGGGTTATCAGTGTCCTACGACAGAGTTCTTGAAATCTCAACGGATGTGGGCACTAAGATATGTAACTATTACAACCGGTTGAACACTGTGTGCCCACCACAGCTAAAAAAGGGTGTGTTCACTACATCTGCAGTGGACAACATCAATCACCAAACAAGTGCAACAACAGCAAAAAACTCATTCAATGGCACAGGTATCTCCATGTTCCAACACTTCAACACCAATGACCAAACTGCTGCCGATGAGTCAGTCATGACACTCCAAGAACCCTCAAACAGCACTTCTCAACAGGCTAATCCCTCTCAGAAAAGACTTCCTAGCCTTCCCACATCCTATACGCAAGTGGCCCCAGTGACACAGGGCAAGCTGTCCTGCCAAATCCCCAGCATAGACCAGCCAGTGACCACTGAATGCCCACTCATGGCCCCTGCTGTGCAGCTGGAATACAGGTAATGTCAGCTCATGTATAATATAGGGCTCAATTGCATGCAGGTTTAAGTTATATAACTGCTTACCATCATCTTTTGTTTGGCAGGTGGCTGCAACATGTGAGTTTGGCTGTGCGTGTAGGAACCAACACATCTAATGTGTCTTGGTCAGCTTTCCATGCAAATTGTTATGATCCTGGAAGCTCCACGGACATACCAACTGACACATCTTGTCTGCTGCCTTTGTTTGAAGAAGACGCTGCAACAGTTGCCATGATTAGACACTCACTAGATGTCAGTGAGATCTGTGGCTTTCTTGATGACATCTAGGGTACCAGTAGTTACTGTTGACCAGCCACTGTTTGCCATTGCAAAAAACATCCAGTGGAAATGGCCACTAGTTTATGGAGAGGAGAAGTTTGTTATTTTGTTTGGAGGACTCCACATCGAGTTAGCTGCTTTGAAGACACTAGGAGATCTTCTCCAATGTAGTGAATGGACATCAGCATTAGTGCAGTCAGGAGTAGCAACTGCTGGTACTGCAGACTCATTCCTGCGTGCAGCTCACATCACCCGAACACGACGTACTCACCAAGTTACAGCTTGTGTCTTATACCAAGCCCTGGATGAGGCATACCAGGAGTATGTGACTTCTCTAGAACCAGATGTAGAGGTCAAGAGCCTGGATGATTGGTGTGAGCAACAGAACAGTCAACCAATGTTCAAATTTTGGTTTACTTTCTTGCAGTTGCAACTCACTGTACTCGTGTTTGTGCGGTCTATCCGGACTGCTAACTTCCAACTGTATGTCCAATCACTTACAAAGCTTGTGCCTTGGTTTTTTTCCCTGGACCACTTCAATTATTCACGATGGATATCAGTCCACCTCCGTGATATGGTGACCCTGGCACATTTGCATCCAAATATCTACACAGAGTTTGTGATGGGAAACTTTACAGTCAGGAAGACAGACCATTCTTTTTCCAACATTGCTATCGATCAAGCACACGAACAAAACAATGCTGTTGTGAAAAACGATGGTGGTGTAATTGGCCTCACCGAATCTCCTGCTGCCCTTCAGAGGTGGATGGTCAGTGGACCAGAGATGGCTGGCTTTATCAATGATTTCGAAACATCTGTTAATCATTCTCAGGTGACAACCGACACACGTCATCACGAGCAACGACCAGGAGTACAGAAAGCCTTTCTTCAAGATGTAATGTCACTGAAAGCTACATTTGATGAGTATGGGAATCCATTCTTAGAATCCAGTGGTGATCTGCTTGTTCTAGACACAAGAGATATTGTCGATGAAACAGTTGTTGATGCAGTGAATAAGGTGCAGGAGCTTGGTCTAGAACAGTATAAGACATTCGTGAAGGAACGTCTTGTTGAAAGAACGAAACCATTACATGACAGCATAAAGAAGAATATGCTATGTCTATTCCGTACACCAAAAAGACGTCAAAAAACAAAAGCACAGGAAGTTATGGCAGAGATGAAGAGTGACAGAAATCTGTTTTCACGACTTTATGTTGCATGCCAAGTTCGTGATGGCAATCTTGATGAATTTTTTTCTTACGAGAATCAGCCATGCCCACCATCATTGTCAGATGGGGGAAAACTCAGACTGGGTACCAAATCTGATATTGTCCACTGCCTTGAAGATACACTTGTGACAACAGTTGATGAGGACACAACACTGGGTGTTGCTGATGTTTTTGTGCTTGATGGAGCGGCTATTGTCAATATGTTGAGGCCTGGATCATCCAAAACATTCAGAGACTATGCCCTGAATGTTTTTCTTCCATATGTGAAGTTGCAGCTGGACAAGGCCCAAAGGGTGGACATAGTGTGGGATGAGTATAGGCCAGGCACACTGAAACAGCAAGCACGGGACAAAAGAGGAAAAGGAGTTCGTCGTAGGGTAGCACCAAACAATGCTATTCCAAAAAACTGGGGGGAATTTTTGAGGCTTTCGGAAAACAAGAAGGAGCTTTTTGCCTTTCTAAGCAGAGAAGTTATCACCATGCCAACAGATAAGCAAATTATAAGCACACTGCTAGATGATGTTATCTACAGACAGGAGAGAGATAAAGAGGGTCTTGCCCCCTGCTCACACGAGGAAGCAGATACCCGAATGATGGTCCATGTTGCAGATGCAGCCAAACAGTACAACACTGTTATTATACGCACAGTGGACAGTGACGTTGTTGTCTTGGCTGTGTTTGTGTTTGCTCAGTTGGTGCCATCATTGACTGCACTGTGGGTGGCCTTTGGTACAGGCAAGAACTATCGACTGATTCCTGCACACAGGATATACGCTGCAATTGGTAACATGAAAAGTCAAGCACTTCCCATGTTTCATGCCTTTACAGGCTGTGATACTGTTTCCAGTTTTTCTGGCAGGGGGAAGAAGACTGCATGGGAGATATGGAATGTGTTCCCGGACGTAACTGACACCTTCGCTGCCTTAATGGAACAACCGGAACAGTCTGATGTAGATGCAGCCCTTACAACATTGGAGAGATTCGTAGTTCTTCTGTATGACAAAACAAGTTTCAAATCCCATGTTAATGAGGCAAGAGTTGACTTGTTTGCTCGGAAAGGCCGGGATGTCAATCATATTTCACCGACACAGGGTAGTCTTCTCCAGCACACAAGGAGAGCTGTGTATCAGGCTGGATACTGCTGGAGCCAGTCTCTCATTCCAATGGTACAGCTTCCACAACCGGAGGAATGGGGCTGGAAAGTGGCTGCTGGAGGAACATGGGATGTGATGTGGAGCAACCTTCCTGAAGCTAGCAAAGTGTGTAGGGAACTCCTGCGCTGTGGTTGCACCAAAGGCTGCCACACAAACTGCAAATGTAAAAAAGCTGCACTAGCCTGCACTGCTTTGTGCAAGTGTGCTGGATCATGCACAATTTAACATTATTATTGCCACTTTGAACTAATTATCAGTCGGTTTCACATAACTAATTATCACTTTTTTCAAATAATGATTTGATGCATGTTTTTATGAACTCTGTCACCCATTACCTGTATCTAAACACTTAAAGAAGTTTCTAGACCCCATGGCTTCCGAGATATGGGGTATTACATGTGAAAACAGCTGCCACGCCCCCCAAACGAGAAATTGGAGATGGCACTATATCTAAATTCTCATATACTAGGATGATGTAGATGTGTGCCAAGTTTGATGCTTTTATCACAAAGTGCACGGTTTTTCCACTATCTGCTGGACTATAGTCAGAATGGCAAAGTAAAGTAAACTACCACTACTCGGGGAAAGCTAAGGTAAGTACAAGTTACAAAATAAAAACCCTGGCTTTTTCTTTTTTAGCTGAGAGCTTGTTGTCAAAAGTTACTGGTGATTCAGATAGTCAAAATGGCTTAAATTTGATACTACAATAGCTAATACTATTCAAGAATTTTTTTAGTAAAAATGTTATTCTGAAATTACTTGCTATAATAATGAATAATCAACTGCTATAGAATCCACTTTTATCAACATTAAGTATGAAATAGAAGCTTACTTGGTTAAAAATTAATACACAATATAACAATATTGTGTAATTTAAGATTAAATAAGAAGGCAAGCTTGCTCGCTATTTGTGCATAAGCACACAACTAGTTCATATGCATGCTTGGTCGTGTGTAGGTCTTTTATGTATTATTTTAACCTTCATATTTAGTGTTCACTCCGTGATTAAAAATGAAAGTCAGTGTTGCTATGGTAATTGTTTACATGCCAATGACAATTTCAATACTAATTACAAAGCCTCCCTAATGCACCTCTCCAAATATTTTCATTGGCAAGTGAAAAAAAGTTGAAAACCTTAGCATAGATCCTCACTTATCGACCTTAATTATTATCGACCACGCCAGCCTCAATTATCTACTGGTTAAAACTACAAATTGAACATGTATTTACATTTGTTATTCTGCTTCAGTTTGTTTTGCAGATCTTCATTCCTTGTTTTCCTCCTCCTTTTTTGTATATCAAGTAAAATTAGATGGTCTTGACTCCAGTTTATGATACTACGGCATTTTAAACCTACACTCGAATTCCTGTGAAATGTTTCTTTTACAGTCACAAATAGTCAGATGTAATTTCAAACATGCTGCCAATTTTTAGGTTGCTAAGTGTCGCTTGTTGGTTGTCAAGAGCCATTGGTAGTCTGAATGGCTTAGTAAAAGGTAGCTATCACTACTTGGGGGAAGCTGAGATAAGTGCAAATTACAAAACAAAACTCTGGCCTTTTCTTATGTAGCTGAGAGCTTGTTGTCAATTACTGGTGATTCAGATAGTCTAAATGGCTTAAAGTTGATACTATAAAAGTTAATACTACTCAAGAAACGTCATGGTAAAATAGTAATTTTGTAAATAATTTGCTATACTTAATGGTCAACTGCTATATATAGAATCAACTTTTGTTATCATTAAGTATGGAATAGAAGTTTCTTTGGATAGAGTACACAATACAACAACAATGTAATTTACGGTAATATAAGAATGCATGCTCGCTCGCTATTTGTGCACAAGCACACCACTAGTTTACAGGGGTGCACAGTAAAAAATGGGGTGTAACGGTACACCCTTACTATGGTGTAATGGAACACCGTATTAAACAGGGGTGTTATGGTACACTCTATGGTGCATCATAACACCCTACTATAAAGTAGGTGTTTAATGAAACACCTTATAGTGTACCATAACACCCTATGATGTATCACAACACTTTATAGTATACTCCTAAATCCTGGTGAGAGCAACTTGTAAAAGCAGTCTAAGGAAAACCTTTTTGTTTATGATTGAATTTTGTCAATTTCTTTGGTTAACTGAGTCACACTCATACCATTTGTTTATCACACACAGCCACCAGTCTTTAAAATATATTTGAAGTTCTTGCCAAAATACTACATATCTATACCATAGAGACTATTATTAAATAATTAAATGCCACTTATCCCTTTTTCTTTCTGTGCTTTATCTTTTGTCTTGTATATCTGAGGACCTTGTACCCAACGTGCATATATTGAATTAGGAAAGATCGTCAAGTAAAATAAAGCCAGAGTTTTACCTGTAATGACCACCTGATGTCACTATATTTTTATTTGGGTTGTTCTAAATAAATTCTCACTAATAGCTAATGTTTATACATTACATTTTGAAGGAAAAAAAACAAAAACAAAAAACTATACATGATCAACAAGTGAAGGTTCAACAATAGAAGATGACTTGAGAACAGATCTTCACTCTTCCATGATGGCACACATTCTCTACATCACATACAACACAATCTATAAGTTTTGTTGCAAGCACAGAAATATCAGATTTTCTTTCCACAAGCAGATATACCCAGCCTAGCCATAGATAAGTATTGCTAGATATTTTAGGGGAAAATATAGGCTACTGGAAGCAACGAGAAATGTTAGAAATATTAGCAACTTTTTAAACATATTAATTTTGTTTGAGACTTAGCTAGCTGGTTTGCTGAGCTTTTCATTTTTCCTTAAACAAAGTGTAGAAATTCAAAATTTAGAATATGTTTAGAATTAACCAGGGCCCCAGAATATTCAGGGTTACGCATTCAATATATAATGATAATGTTATCTTGACTTCTTGCTGAAATCTGTTATTTATTTGCATACTTACTGTCCCTTTACCAGATATGAACAAAACCATACAAATCTGGTAAGAATAAACAGGTTAACTAAATAGAAAGTATCTGTATCATTGCTTGGGCTCATAGACAGTGTGTGTGTGTGTGTGTGTGTGTGTGTGTGTGTGTGCGTGCGTGCATGTCGTGACTTTAACACATTTAGCTGCATTTAACTTACCACATCAAACATATCAGTTAGGCCCATTGTCAGAAAGTACTTCACCTACACAAACATGAACACATACACATGCCACATAAATATCTCCACAGGCACACGTGTAATGGGTAAAAAGTGGTATGTAACAAGATATGTTAGACTGCACTGTTCTGTTACTACAGTGTGATTTAGGAAAACAGGACCAGAGAGAAGTGAAACTACTGCCAAAGAGCGAACATGACGTATCGTGATTCTATTATCCAGCCTCTACTTTTATTTAACTTCTAATGGGATCCAAGGTGTTTGAAGTTACAGAAGGAACTGTGATAGAACAACGGCAGAGATGAGTGAAACTAAGACAACTGATTTTATTCAACAGACACTTATTAAGCATTTGTCAAAAAAAAATCCAATTATTTTTAAATACTATTGAATTTTGTAAATATCACAGGTTCTAGCTGTTTGTTTTTTTAATATCGAATCCTCATGAATGTTGCACAACAAATTTTAAATTTAAAGGTATGTTTGGTAAGGGTCAACAAATGCACCATTTCAATCTTACAGCCCTGCCTAGAAAAGTAATATGGTATTGCTAGCTTGTAAAGAGAGCTAGCCAGGCAACCACTGCTTTGATCATCAGCTCAAGGGCAAAATATCAATGCTAAATAAACAGCTAATAGCACTGCAATTCTAATACATGTTAGGATGTTGGCAAACTATTAGCAACTAATAGCATGGTTAGTCGTGTGATGCATCACCTCATTCTAATTACCTTACTCATGCTATTAATCCCGACTACCTTAGTTACTCATGTTCAATACAAACTCACATATTCTATTTCACCTCTTGCTGTCACTGAGATCACAACAAATCTCTTCATCAAGATCACAGATTCCTACATGATTACACATACAAAGTATACCTATAACACTGAATACATTTCTATAATATTACAGGGCTTCAAGGATATAGACTCTGCTCTATACCATATTCTAATTACAGCACCACTCTAATAGTAGCACCATTTCGCGGTAATATTTTCTTCCTAGTTCTATTACAAACTAAACTGAATTTGGAATTATTCTGTGGTGCTTAGCCAAATATGTACGGACTCATGGCATACAAAGATTTGTGGGACTATCTTCTACCTCTATCTGGGCTGAAACTACTGCTTTTTTGTGAAAGGGAAGCAGAGAAGATGAAATTAAGTGCTGGTCCTCCAAAATTGCCATCACTGCATGAAGATGTGACAATGTACTGATCACTTGCCGAGGTCACAGGTCCAACTCCATCCTAATTTGCTAAGCTCAGACCTAATTTTAGAACCAGCTCAAACCAACAATTAATGTTCTGTTCTAATAATAGACTATTTCAGAATCTGAATTATTTAGGTGCTGTAATTAGAATAACTATGATACATTCTATCACAGTGTCATGATTTTGCAAACCATTATTTAAAAGCATAGGGTGTACACTTTCTGACATTCACATGCACAGATTTATTTAGGCGAACTTGTAATCATAAAGCTTCCGTTCTCATCAAGTTGAAATCAGCTAAATATGCAATGTGCAGGTGGCTGGTAACCCCACCATATGGTAAGCCCAAACCTGACTTAGGTTGCTATTACCCACTTGTATGAATACCTTTCACTTACGTCGACGAGACATCTTTAGACTGATTAGACTAAACATTTCTTCTGCTTCTGCCCTCTACACAGCCAAAGCCAAGAATTACTTCTGGTAAAGGGATTACGCTTAACTTTTAATGGGAGGGTAAAGGGTATCTTTATAAATCCCTTGGTACTTGATGGGGTAAAGGGTTTTTGTCCTAAAAAGAGTGTCTATTATTTGGATCGTGATGTAAGTGGCGGCAGAGAGCGAGATTCTACGAAATGAAAACGCGGACACACAACAAGACATTGATTGAGCGAGCTTGAGATATGGATACTTTGTGTGAAGGTAGATAACCAATTTTATAGCTAGCGATAAGCTCGAGAGCACTGGTGTGATATTGGTTGATAATCAGAACTTCAATAACATTTTTATCTGATGATAACTGCAGTGTTCCTTTTATATGTGATCTCTTCAACTTTAGCCCCATCAGGGATTGATACAGGATTTTTATTTGAGGGGTAAAGCTTTAAGTATAGAAATGAGACATTTAGTACAGTTAAACTGACCTACCAATTGGATAAACCTTGATCTTTTTTTCTTTTTTTTCATCATTTTTTTCGGGCTTTGATTTTTTTTAATCTCCCAACTCATTCTATTGTAATAACTAATAACTTGTGGAGTATGATATTGTGAAAAGGTTTCATGGCTAGTAATTGAGTACTGCATATTCTCTGACTTCACTTTCTTTTTTTTTCTTTTTTTTTGCTTTTGTCTTATTTCATGTATTTTCAGCACAGAAGCTACTACTACCACCAACACAAACAACCCACTAAAAGGGGCCACTGTAAGACTCACTCCCATTTGTCAGCTGCTGGTGCTGGTAAAGGAACAGCACTCATTGAGTGAGCCAGGGAGGAAAGAACAACACAAGACAACTCAGGTAATAATAATGAGAACTTTCACAAAGAGAAAGTAAAGGTGCCAATTTGGAAACATAGCAGTTAGAGTTGATGTGCATGATAAAACAGGCGAGAGTGTTACATGTAGGTCACACATAAGCATCATCGGGGATTTACATATTGGCAGGGTTTCATACTGGATTTTTTGCTGAGGGGAGACAGCTAGCTCTGAGGGTTCGCACCTTTGTCGCTCTAGTTTCTGCTAAATAAAGTTTGAAATTATATCATATTGCAGCAGTCAATTGAAATATACTAGGTAAGGATTCTTAGCATACAGCTTTGCACCATTGTGAGCTTTGTGTGTGGGAAAGGGGGAGGGGGGGGGGGGGGGGGGGAGGGTGTGACATACATTTCAGAAGTTATACACTTGTAAGCTGATTAGCTTAATACAATTATAGTCAATTTATAGAATATGTGGGTTAGATGTCTCTTTGAGGCCCTTTTTGCAAATGACAAACCGGTTTTATTACCTTTCTAACATAATTCTAATTCATTTCCATGATAACTGGTTCCCTTAAGAATGAAATTAGACTGAAAAGACATACTTGCTGGATTTTCGGGGCGCGAAAATACTATCAATAAACTTCTAAAGAGTTGTTACCATAGAACGGAACTATTAGCTGATTAAAAAAAAAATTTCCATAGTAATAACTAATGATTTACTAGGATGCTAGACAACAATTAAATTATTGATATGTAGTGGAACTCATGAATGTCTATCCATATCGCCTCTCATTGTGTTATGTAGTATGAGTGACTGTATGTATCTGTGTTTGTTTCTAGGTACATGTCTCAGTGTGCTTAACACATGGCATGGCAAACCAGAGGAAATATAGAATGCTCAGACATCATGTTTTCTACAGGTAAGAATTACATATGCTGGTAAGATTGACAGTGTGTGAGGTTTGAATCAGCGACTAAGGTGCGGAGTAGCATGTCTGGAGATTATGGTGATGCAGTTGGCAGTTAGTAGAGCACAGGGATAATAGTAGGCCCCAGTAGACCCACGTTTTATATGTAGCTCAGGACCACTGCTACAGAATTAGAGCTCCACT
>WLWD01004652.1_pt1 | contig 16987 bp, 12 predicted proteins | sample 6712731 | NCBI WGS metagenome assembly WLWD01 (sample SAMN12718690, study PRJNA576275) | sponge metagenome | isolation source: marine sponge | host: Mycale hentscheli | place: New Zealand: South Island, Marlborough, Capsize Point | collected 2014-11-01
CGTGTTTGGAGGAAGGTAGGGACCGTAGTGCGAATTGGATCTAATTACTGCCAACAATTCACACTCATTATCATCTATTCATGATGCGCTAATGATTTGTATATGATAACCACCCACTATTACTTATCTGTTTGGAGCAAGTTGCTTGCTGACTCCAGCTTTTGGGGGTTGAAGGTGGTGTCTTCACCTCCTGACCGTCCCTTTTTTATTTTTTTATACTGGGTCCCAACCTGTCATGCCCGTTTAGACTGGGCAGAGAATGTGATTGTACGTATGGCTGTGAATTATCCTTTTTCCTGCCACCTGTGTTATTGCTATCATACTGACATTATTGCCCCGCCACCATAGATACTGCTGTAACCGATCTATTACTACTAGCTACTATAGTTATCATTTTAAACTTTTATTATTCTTATGCCCCCGCCTACTGTTTGTAGAGTCTTCTCGGAGTGCTTTTTAGTGGTTGGGTGGGTGGGTAATCTGTTTGTTAGCTGCAAACTGGCTACTCCTCGCGTCTGTACTGACTAATAGGGTGCCGCGTGTTCAGTGATTGAATACCCATGCGCGGGGTCCCTACCCAGTACGACCCTTACCTGCCGCGAGCTTCCTCCCTCCATTAACTCTGTTTAATGAGTAACATTAAACTCCATTTAGCGCGAGTTCACGAGTATTGTGCGTCTGCGCGTTCTAGCTCATTAGCTCGTGAATTATTCATGAATATGTACATCGCTGTCGGTCACGGGTATTATTATATAGATAGATAGCATCGAGGCAGTGAGGGTCCCTCTGTAGTGCTGACTATAAGATGTGTACCATGTACTGGGAAGTATAGAGTAAACTGACAAGTGTTGTAGTGATCATGTCAGTATATATGACTGTCAGGAGATCAGTCATAATACAGCAATCATGATTGTAAGGAAGAGATCGTAGCATGTATACATATGTGACATAGCACAGATCACACTACTTGCATAACTAGCATTGCATCCCAACATGAAGAGGGAAATACTCATGCACGGTCAACATCTGATGAGTCAGGTCGTAAAGGCTGGCTTCTCAGTTGTTGTCTGAGACTTCTGCTCATAGTAATCAGGCGGGGATTGTTTATTGGAATTGGTTCCCTGCATTGGACTCTCACTAACTATGTAGCTAGGAACTAATTCTATTTTAGCAGTGGTTTTGTCCGGGACCTCTGTCCAGACATCTGGGACCTCCGTCCAGGCAGAAGAAGTCCAAGAAGAAGACCTCGCCCAAGATCCGTAAAGTAGCTGGTCTACATTGATCATTGAACAGTACCAGCAATTCCTTGTGTCATCCCTTTCCAATTCCCTAATCCACCTTAATGATATTCATGCTTATATTGTTAACCACCGTCAACCGCATCCTGGTGTACTGTATTTAGGCCACACCAAATTAATTTGTTGTTGCTCGGGAGAACTAGGCTGAGATGTAGGGTCGGTACAAAAAAAAACATGAATATCATTTTTTTAAATCATGAATATCATTAATTAACGTGTCAATATTACTTTATTGTTTCGACTCAACGTCTTTTCACATTGTTTGGGTGAGAAACTTTATTAGTCTTGCCTTTAGATTGGCATATGCAGCTGGTTCAACTATCCTTTCATTGGAAGAAATTAGAACCATGGAGAGAGTTTCACTGTTAAAGTCACTGCCAAGACCCTCCAATACAGATTCAAAGCTCTCTGCTCACATTTCTTGATTGTTCTATCTAAAACAACCTTACTGCCTTTAACAACCAAAATGCTTGGCCAAGCAAAGGCAGATGTAGCCATGTCAATGACCATGTGGCATAGATAAAAGAAATTTTGAAATTAAAAAAAAATAAAAATAGATATTATCTAATTAAGTGAAATTTTTTGAATTTTTTTTTTTTTTTTGAAATCAGAAAAAACAGGGTAGGTAGGGCCCGAGCAACAACAAATTAATTTGGTATGGCCTTATCGTCTTACATTTCTTGTGATAAAATGTTGTTTACCTCTGTCTAACTAGGAAAGACACCTTCTAGGCGTGCGCGCTTTTATAAGTCTGACTATCAAGACTGCAAGCCTAACGGCTAGCGGATGCGGTAGTTTATTAGACTGCGCCCGGACAAGTAAACATCCTGGTCCTTCAAGTTAGATAAATAGCTAGCTAGATAGACCATTAGTGTGAGGGACTTACAATCCCAAACAGGTTTGATAAGTATGGATACTGACATGTGTGTGAAAGTGATATTATATGCATGATAATGTGGAGTGCTGGTGAAATGATAACAAATGGAATGTTCAGCTTTGGCTTTGGTCTTCAACACAACACAATATATTTACTGAGAGCATTGACTATGGTGTAGTATTTGAAACAATACAAATTTTAGGTGTGTATGGAAAACTTCACACACATACACACACACACACACACACACACACACACACACACACACATGTGCCCTCAAGGTTGTGTTTCAATAAGCAGCTGCTAGGACTAAGCTGTATGTCCAAGTTGAGTTGGCCAGAAAAAAACTTGAATAACTTTTGAACGGAAGCAGCTATGCATCCGGGGTTTGCACCATTAGAAAGCTCACGCCGAAGCGGTTAAAAATATTTCCTCAATATACTCCAAAACCGGAGAGAAAGTGCTATTCCAAAACTCAATACAAAAGTCTATGGGAATAGAAAAAACCACAGGTTTCCCGCTCAAAACGTGCCCGCTTTTAGTCACGCGGTACGGCTCAATTGATCACGCGGACTGTCTTTTTGTAAACAATGAGCGGATTCTTCTCGGGTTGCTGCGTTTCTAGCTTTGTATCGCGATATATCGCGATTAGCTTAGGTTGCGAGTGTGGAAACAGGATAGACGGAGTGTTCTGTTGTTGCAGAGGGCAGGACCACCTGATAGGATGTTGGTAAGTTTATTTGTCTACCTATTCAATAACAAATGCCGTATAGCCCATATATTTCAGAGAGATATAGCTATCATTTAGCTAGCAACTTGTAATACAGCCTTTTAGCCGTTAAATTGTGTGATTGTCAAAGCTGTGTTTATGCCAATTCCTTTTTCTTCACTACTAGATGCCGTTGATTAGGACCAACTCAGGCTGCACTCCACCTTCAACTCGGATCACAGCTATGTTTTGTGTATGAGTACTACTTAAATTCTATCATCTCATCAATTTTCATATACATATTATAAATAAATGAAACAATTGATAATTTTATTTAACAAGAAAGTCTAATAACTTTAGCTACAAGTTAACAGTACTGTACTGCAGAATCCTGTGAATATCAGGACACTTCTTGGGACACGGTAGGTAGAATCGACTGCTTTTAATCTTGCCTCGTTAGAAGAACGCCTCACCAGTTCGCGTTTTCCGTCTGCTGTACATTACCTGCATGTAAGAAACATAAATATAGTTGAAAACGGACGAGATGAGCTGTACAGTGCCCGAAAAACTCCATGAACTTCACTAAATTTCTTTCTTACAATAGTTACAGAATTAATGTGCACCTGCGTAACCGCCCCATTTTCACGTGCAACGTTGACGTTTGCGCACTTAATTGACTTGGATTCACATGACTAAATTGCTTCCAGTTAAGTACTAAATGCATTCCTCATTTACTGCACTTGAGGTCGTGCCAACTCAGCTTGGACATACTATAGTGGTGTGTTTCAGCAGCAATGATAAATGAGATAGCTCATATTTTAGGGTTTAATGGTGGCAGCACATAGCAACACCACTGCCTGTAGATCCGGACATTAATTTATTCCCCGCCAATACCCCACTATTCGATAATACGCGAGCAGAAACAATCGCGCAGTAGTAGCAGAATTATACTTTGCGAAGTTGTGGTGTTTTAGTTTAGCTTCTTGTTGTCTTATGGCCGTTTACAGCAACTCTCCATACTCGTCTGAACTCACATGGCAAGGTGCACCAGGCTGCCTCTCCTCCTGTAGCCGTTCCCCAAGCTCTGCGTACCTGAACTCAAGCCGATGGATCCAACAGGCTCGATTTCTAAGGAGCGAAGACTTCCCAAGCTGCGCAGACCTAATACCTTCACCTCGGACTATCTCCAAGAAACTGCTCTCTCTTCTGACTCTCTTGTTATTGTTGTATTGATGTTTGTTTACTCTTGATATAGGTGGGCTCTTTTTAGAACCAATACAAATCAATTGAAAAAGCAATTGCTCGCGTACAAGGAGTACGAGACATGGGGGTGGGGTTATTTCTTAAACATTGCGAGTGGAATTAAAGTTCCAAATTTTATATCAGTTTTTCTTGGAATTAATAATGAGAACGACAAAAAAATTTTACACGCATAAACCTTAAAAAAAAAGAACTTCACCACAACGAGAATTTTTCAATAAATAGGTGAGCGCCCACTTGGCCATTTTTGTAAGTGAATGGTGAAGCACTTAGCGGTAGACACGGTATATTGTAATCATCATCATCTATATAATGATATGCTTGACGATGACAACAGTGTGTGTATTCATGAATAATTCACTTTTATTGTCATTATTATTGTTATTATTATTATTGTCATCATCATTATCTATATAATAATACACTTGTGTGTCCGTAACGACGAAGACAAAAGTTACTCAAAGTAGGACAAAAATTCAGAAGCAGGAGAGATAGGAAAAGAGGACTATGTGACTCACAAGAAGAGCTGAAAAGGAGAGGTGGGATATAAGATAAGCTCAGATAGTTTAGAAAAAAGAGAGCAAGAGAGAGGAAACTTATGTAACTTTATCCACTGGTAGAGAATGATAACTGAGCGAGATAACTTGTGCTACTGCATTCTTACTTTGCAATATGTCAACTGCCACTATGTGGCGGGGTACAGTCTATATAATAATATGCTTGACAATACAGCAGTGTGTGTGTATTCATGAATAATTCATTAGCTGGGTCAGGATGGTAAAATGGCGCCACTAATTGAATGGCTAAAGTATCATTCAGTAGAGGCAAGTAAGGAAACGACAACTTATGTGTAGCTAAGAGCAGGTGAGGACTCAACAGGGAAGGTAAAGTCCACAATCATGGATTGAAGTACAGATACACTGAGAACCAGGAAGAGATACAGACGAAGTAGCAGAAGGGAATCCATTACTCAAGAAGAATGAGGGAAGAGTTCAGGAAGAAAGAGAACAAGAGAGGACAAAATATGATGTAACTAAACCAAGTGGTAGAGAATTAAGAGATTAAAGTACCTTATGCTACAGTGTTCCTAGTTCACAAAACATGTTACATCAAGCACAACTGTGTATCAGAGTACTTGCTGCCTATTATTATTATAAGATATTATTTTTTATTACTATTATTATTGTTTTTGTTATGATTATATTATTATTATTATTATTATTATTAGTTGGGACCTGGCTTTAAATTCATATTAAGAGTGGTATGTGGCAGAGTTCGGTCAAAACATTGTAATTGTATTTAATTGCAATTAAATTAATTGCAAAGTTTGGAATAATGCATTGCTAATACAAAACAGAAATGAAAAAAGGCGAGCGAAAATATGGGAAAGTCCCTCAAAAAATTCCTGGGGAAAAGAAAAGTGGAAATACCATTTGGATATTTCATTGGAAGTCACTGTGTGTGTGCATGTACATGTGTGTATATGTGTTTGTGACAGCAGATAACATATGTGACATACACATAACACTGTCGTATTTTCAAAGTATTTGCAATTACAATTAAATGCTTTTGGAGTATTTGACCCCAACATACTATGGTGTGTTGTTGATAGGGTAGATTCAAATAGACAGAAAATAAGGTCAGGCCAGTGCAAATTTTGAAGTGACTTTCGTTATGTACATGTGGCACACACTCTCCACCCACACTCCCCTCCCTCCTTAATATAGTTCCCAACTTTACAATGACAGACCACACCCACTAACATACCTACGAATGAAAATAATTGGGCTGGAGAGAGGATATAAAAACTGAAAGAATTCTATAAACCAGGATGGATCCAGGAATTGCCTATGGTTGACAACTTAACCTTTAGCACTCGAACAATTGCTTGCCTATTACCAACATTGATCCATTCTTCATAGTTTGTTTTGAAATGGTGCTCTACTCTGCCGATAGCTAGAGCTTCCACCACACAATAAATCTGATCAGTCCAACAGTCTTTAGGTAATATTAATTTAATTGAAATGTTCAGTAACAATCAAAATGCAGCTATTCTGACTTTCGTCAGACTGAGCTATTCTACAGATATACAGCGCGTAAGTTGCCCATTCAAAAATGAATGGGAAAAATCGCTGTTCAATTGAAATCCCACAGGGAAAGTGAAATAGTGCGTAACTAATTGAAATACCTGGGTAACTAAGTGGAAACTAAGTGAAATACTTCGGTAGCTAAGTGAAATACCTCGGTAGCTAAGTGAAATAGTACGGGTAAGAGACGGAATGTTTTACAACAGATTAGGAGGAGCCGTACATTGAAAACAAAGTTCCAGCGGAAGCTATATCTGAAATAAGGAGATAGTGAGTGAACGATACAGTGTAGCTACAATTGCAAAAGACTATTTAAAAAGCTGGCCTACTATTAGCGAGTGATAGCATGGGTAATGTGCTATTAGGGATGAATAGCACGGTTACCGTGCTATCTCATACATATGTACAAACATGAAACAATGAGTCTCAACATCGTTAACACCCAACTGGTGATTAAGGGGGTCCATTAAGCATGAATGCCTTGTCAATCAGGTCCCTTGGTTACGCTCTGGCTTGTCTAGGCTTGTCCCTTGCCTTTCTAGGGGGCTGTCCCTGACATTATTTTTCTATGTTTTATTTTTGTGTGTTTGTTTGTTTGTTTGTTTATTTGTGTGTGTGTGTGAGAGAGAGAGAGATGGGGGGTGTTGTTTGTATTTCAAGCATTTATAACCTCCATGTTTGTTGTTAACCCTTTCACCGCCGAGTTTATGACGACCATATGAAGATGTAATAATATTTGTTTTTGTTTTTTGCTGTACATATTTGAAAAGCAAGTTCAGACAAAACTGTTTACTATGATGCAAAAAAAGAAAAAAGTCTATTAGTCCGCACAAAGAATAGCTAAAACTTCAGACTTACCGTTACCAACGGTACTAACTGAAACTCAATTTCTGATGACCTCAGAGCTACTATGGAGTTCAGACAGATTACACGGCTTATTCGTCTTCTATTTAATAGATTCTGAGCTTCTCAACCTCGTACTATTAAAAATTTTCGGGCGGACAAACAACTCAACGGTTAGCATTCCAGCAGCCATATTTTTTAAATGGTAAAATAACTAAATACCTGTGCTATCATTTCAATTTTTTATTACAGGAAGTACTACATCAGAGCAACGTAAAAACAAACAAAAAATGGGATTGTTATATTGAATAATCAATTTTTTAAATACAGAGAACTGCCGACCAAATTCAGAACGCCATATGGTGTCTACGGTGGTGAAAAGATTAATGAGCTTTTTTTTTTTTTTTTTTTTTTTTTTTTTTTTTTTTTTTTTTTTTTTTTTTGAGTATACAACATGGTTGTATTGTTTTAGATAATTGAGCTACAGCAAATGAGTTTGTTTGTTTGTTTTGTGTGTGTGTGTGTTTTGTTTTGTTTTGGTTTTTGTTTTTAAAGAAAAGTCCACCATCAGTTGAGACTTGTCTAAATAGATCGCAAGTGGCAGCATCTGGGATCACTCCAGTACAGCGGCAACCAGTTACGTGTGGGATCACAGCAGGATGTGTGTGCTGATGGGTGGAAATTCTGGATATCTGATTTGGGGTTCTTCACACAGGACTAACACTTGCATATTGTAAAGAAATAATGGTCATGTTATAAATGTAAAATATTGTTGTCGTCTATTTTTTATGGCTCATATTGAATGATATTGTAGAAATGACACAAACATTATAACATAAAGGCCAATTAGTGGGGGGAGTGGTGGGGGGGGGGGTGCAAAGATCTGTGATGCATGGTCTCAGCATCAAGTTTATGAGTATTGTAGGAGGTGATTGCCCAACTGATGTTGGGGTTAGATGAAATCCCAAGAGTTCTCAGGCGTATACAAAAATTGATACAGTAGAACCTCTGAACTGAGAACAATTTGGGACCAGGTTCACAGTTCACAAATCAGTTTGTGTGCCTTCGGAGGTTGTTTATAATTTGCCAGTTATATTAATACAGAAAATTGGTGTTTGTTTTTGGAGGGGGAGATACGCCATACATTTTCTATTAGAATAGGTAGAGGGCAAAGGGAAGTTCACTAAACAGAGGTAATTTACTTTAGAGAGTTCACTATCAGAGGTTTCACATGCTCACTTGGTGCTGCTAACTGCTGCATGGTAGTCCTCAAATGGTGTATTGGACGATTGCTCGTACATAGTTCACCGATGTTATAAATACTGTTTTTGGCCACTTAGTATACAAACTAATGTATATTATTGGCGAGTGAGCATAGTGAGCGAGACACTTACAGGGATAACACAATTGAAAATAGGGGATGTTTGTTTATTGGCGAGCGAGATATATTGAATCCTGTTGTGTACCGTGAAGCCAATTTCACCTTTGAACTCAACGTGCGCATTCCAGAACTTTTGAACCAAAATTGTAGAGTGTACTTTGAACTTGTGGAAAACCAGAATTGTGAATGATTGGAAGGAAAACTGGCACCTTTTGTCAAGCGTAATAATGGTTTTGAGTGTGTTGGGCCCCCTGACACAACTTCCAACTTCACTGGCCAGTGATTGACTGAAATTGATTGGCTATAAAATTGAGCAATTAAAATATTATACAATTGCTGTATTTTTTTTTCCTATGAATAAAATTTTAGCAATAATTTTTTTATCTTACCTCCATTACTCTATTATCACAAATTTTGTTATGTGTATTCCTGGTTATAAATTTCATAGCTATATTATATTTTGCAGCATTGTTCAACGAATAAGTTTGTGTCGTCACCAGTTAGTTAGCAGCAACACACATCCAGAGTAGTCAGCATGTAGCATGGCATATCTGAGTCAGCCAGTAGCAATGAATCGTCAACTGATAGTTATTATTTAACACATACAAAATAAATTGCAGAAGCTAGCTTCAGTTGGTTTTACAAATTAGTCGATAAATAAATGCATTATACAAACAACAACAAAAAAAAACAGCAACAGAAATTATATTGTTCACACGAATATACTACGTAGCTGTTTACCAAGGAATGTGCATGGTATTATATGAGGCTAGGTATCTTGAGTCAGTCTGCCCCTTTCAGTGCAATTGAAACTCTTCACATCACTGCAGTTGTTACATAAATATCACTGGTAAATACATCATTTCTCAAATGCAATTTTTAATTAATAATTCCCCCCCCCCCCCCCCCCCTAACTATTTCAGCAGACTTACGTGAACTATAGCTATATATGGAATATTATTTTTTTGTGATCAAGTTTATGGCAACTATTTGTGGATTGATATCATTGCCATACGAATATTAGCCATTTGGATTATGGCTTCCTGGTAAAGGCAACTTCACACTGATGGTAATCACAAACATTTGGCTTAGTCCTTGGTTGTACAATTTTCATGTGTATAGACCGATTAACAAGGCAGTGCACATGCTTTACTTATGGCAAGCGAGTCGGACCAGAAGGATTCCACTGAGTAAACCTTAGTGGCAATCTTTTTTTTTTTTGTTTCTGTCACATTTTGAACCAGCTGCTGATGAAGCACTGATTCTCGTATTTTTTTTTAACCTAAATTATTGTTTTTGTATGAGTTAAGTTTCATAATCTCATGCGTGTATAAGCTTCTGGTAGATCAAATTAATTATGTTCCTATTTATTCCATCAATTTTTTTTCCTCTTCTGGCATTCCCGACGCTCGTTTATTGAGTTCTTTTTGTGCTTCTTAATATTTATTCATTACCCTTGTATCTGGTTTTCAGCCATACATGTTTAGTTCTTTCTATATTGTTCATTAGAGCAAGCCAAGCTTCCCCAGCCATACAGCCTTTAAGTGAAGGAAGTTCCAAGTAATTACTCACACATACAAGTGGAAGGTTAGACAATTGTGTTTATTTAAATTGTCCTTATATGTGTATGTGTGTGTGTGTGTGTGTATGATTGCTTTGAAAATGAAGCACCAAAGGTGCAAACCCTCACTGCTATTAAAAAAAAAAAAAGCTCGACCAATGAAAATGTGCATGGAAACGCTGTCTTCATAAGAGAAGAAGCTAAACTAGCCAGAAACACTCACTGATATATATTTTCAATGCGAAACTTCACCTCTTTCAACTCCGTTAACTTCCCTGAGCATAAAGCAAACTGCACTGCTGGCTGCAAGAAATTATTATTTGCTCATGTGATTATGACGTGACACTAGGGGGCGTTACCCGCAAAAGTTGGTACCTACGTGGAGCTGAAGCCCAAAATAAATAAAGCAGCACAATAAAAAGTCCTGAATCTTTGTTCTGAGTAAGTTCATACCTAAATCAATAGTTAATTGTCAGTATCTCTAAAATCAGACTGTGACAGACAGACAGACAAACATATAGGATGACTATATACTATAACCCTCTCGCACATGTGCGCTGAGGGTTAAGGCATGTGTACCTGGTAGTTGAATTTCATTTTCAGTGGAAGAATTCCAGAGTCTCAATATCCATAAACATCGATGCCAATGAAATAGAGCTTTAACAGTTGGCACATTGTTAGCTTCACTGTCTGCTCTGAGCCAAACACCATTTCTAATTGCATCCAGCCATTTAGTATGTGTTTCCAAGATGTCTGTTGTGGTAGGCACTGAGTTATATAGAGCAACTGGTGAAACATGTTCAAATACAGATGTGTGCAGCCGAAAGTAGGCTCAACCTACTAACCGTAGAAATGAATAAAGTGAGTGGTCATTTCAATTTAGAGATATCAACCCAATAGAGTCTATAGGTTCTACCCCTGAGGCAATGAAAGTGGCATACTGATAGAAAGCTGACAAAAACTTGATTTTCCTAGTCCAACAAAAAAAGAAAAGAAGTATAATCACATCCAGTACACACAAAATAAACTTTGTAAAACTTGTGCTTTGAATGATACTTGAATACTGCTTAAAAATCAGGGTCTTTTTCATGAGCATCAAGGCATTCAAATCCAATAGTTTGGGTGAAACCATGAGGCTTTTGCTAAGCTGGATGATGACTGCTTACCCTGAAACTGTGTTAATCCAATATGATACACGTCTATATCTGGGCTGAACACCAAAATTCTGTTGCCAACAGAATGCAATGAATGTAACCAAATACGCATGTCTGCTTCATCGGCATTGGATGTAAATGTCGGTCTAATCATTGCCTCATTCTCTCTGTTGGTGCTGTATGCATTCCCTCCGATGGTGAAGAACTCTTGGTCAAGGTTGTGTTCTGGCATGAAATTTGGCACTATGTCTAGAAAATCCTGCGCTAAATATTGAGTCAGGTTTTTCTTGCATGGTCTACATGCCAGTAGCACTTTCCAATGCTCTGGTATTTTACTGTCACTAGTAAATGTTGTGCACTCATGATGAGCCAGCTCTTTTTCTCTGGCCAAGTCCTGTCTTTTTTGTTCTAACAACTTTGGGGACTCTGGTAATCCTTATCAAATAGGACTTGCACTTGCAGCACACCAGCTGTGAATTGTGGTTGGACGTACCTGACTAGCAACATATCTGCATACTCTCTCATTGTTTCCATTGTAGGTACTGGAGGAGTCATAATCATGAACATGCCCTATAAGATGACTGATGAGGGAACCCATGGAAGCTGTGTGAAAATGAGGGGAGCATCCTCATATCTTCAGATGAGGTAAGGTGTAGTTGAACTCTTGGAAGATTTGTATTGTAGTCCATCTTTACCCATTAGAGCTTTGGGATAGCTAGAGATAGGACCTAACATACTATTTGTGGGTGTGATATGATTTTCTACTGCCCATGCCAATTGTCATTTCAGAAAACGTTGTGCAATTTTTTTTTCCTTTTCAGTTTGTTTAATTATTTTCATTTGAAGTGTAGTGGTAGTAAAAGTATGCAATGTTTTTTTCCTGATAGGAGCTTCTGTGCTTGGCTCGTTCAATAACCTGTACTTGACAAACTGCTCAAACGCTTGCTGACCTATACTCCTAAATCTAAGTAAGTCATGTTCTTGTTCAGGTGATGCTCTTTTTCTTTCAAAAATGTTCCATAACCCCTGGTTGATGGACTCCTTCTCATACATACCAGTAGACAATATCTTTGTGAGCATGACTTTCACATTTTCCGCAGTGACTCTATCCCTATAGTGTTAACTGTATAACAGCCAGTGTTGGGTTTTTTTGAGGCAGGATCTGTGTTGTCAAATTGTTCACTGATTTTGCTCTGAAGGGAAGGTAGTTGGCTATTGATTTCATTTTGTCTGGGGCTGGCCTAACTACAGCTAGCTTAGCATCTTTGTTAATGCACATTTCGTGACACTCATCCAAGGTTATACTGCGCCATTCTGTTTCAGAGAGCCGAACTGAAAAACCTCCATTTTTAAAGTGCTCAGTCAGGTAGTTTGGAAATAGTGCAATATCATACAAATGCCGTGGAATAAGTTCCTCATAAGTTCTTCTGTCAAAAGCAGCATAGATCCCGACTAGTTGTTTGAGAAGCAATCCGCATGTCCTAATTTCTGTATCTCAGAGATGAGTACATAGAAATGTATGGAAGACAATCTTGTAAGATAAACTTTTTCCTGAAAGCTATACTGTCCTGCTTTGCAGCTTTTCATCAAGAAACTCGACAAACTTTTGAAGATTGGAACTTACGTTCTGTATGATTGTGGGACTTGTGCTGGCTCTGAAATCTGATAGGGAAGAATTATTCTTAATTTTTTGAAAATGTGATAAAAGACCCTGAATTGTGAGGGGTAAATTACTGTCTTCTAACTGATTTTCAAAGAAAATGGTCAAAAAATATCGATTAAAGGCTTCAAAGCATTGTAATATAAATAAATGAGTCCTTCGAAAATTTGTTGCAGTTCGCAATGATGTTAAAGTTTCAGATCTATAGCCCGAGATTTTGGCAAGATCCATAAGCCCTGCATTAGCATATGGCTTCATTAGCACTTTGTGGTAATTATACATAATATGCCTATCCCCTGGAATGGAGATAAGCCACTTGACGTTGTCTCCATACTCTGTTCGTGTAGATTGCAACACAGCATACACTTTTGGCATCTCCTACCACTACTACCCATTTTTAACCCAGTTCATTGATAAATAGTTTATGTAAATTTCCAATGACCTTGAGCAAAGTTTCTTTGCAGTCTTCCTTTTCACTTAAAATGTCTACATATACCACATTAGAGGTCTCGCATTCATGTGTTTGCTTTTGTAAACAATGAATAAGGGATGTAATTAATGGTAGGGGTTTATCTTGGGATTTTTTTGAAATATTTCAATAGCATTCCAGAGTGAATATCCTGTAGCAATTTGTTAAGAATAATTTTTTCATTTTGAACGAGTATAAACTTGTCTGGTGTAGGTTTGTTGGTGTTATATTCATAGTTAATATCAGTGATGGTGTTCATATAGGATCGGGTCAGAGTGATGTTAGGTGACCCTGGTTCTTGTATTGTTCTTCGTCTCCGTTTAGAACGATGGAGCGGGATAGGGGAAGCGTTGTCCACTGATACTATAGTTAGTGCATTTAATTTTAAAGATGGTTTTACTCCTTTTATTAGTCTAACTTGAACAACATGTGTGGCTAGCCTTTTTGTGGTTTCCAGGGATGCAACAGCTCCTAGTCTGTTCATTACTTGAATCAGCACTTGATCTCCTCCATGACATAAAATTGTTTCAGTAAGCAGTACATGAAGGGGTGCACTGCAGGCATGGTTAGCATTAAATAGAAGCACACACAAAACATAGAAATGTCAGATTTTTTTAGCATCACTTGTCTCTGCTCCCTGGGAATCAAACAACCTACGCCTACCTTCTCGAATGGTACAAGTTAATTGTCGAATAAATTCCAAAAGTATAGGATCTGTATTGTCAATCAGTGTTGGTATATGTAAATTTGTGTACATATCGATGTCTTTGAATATATGGTAATACTGTTTTTAGCTTGCTCATGTAACTTGCTATTCAGGTGCTGAGCAACTTCAGTAATTGTTTGTGACGTAATAGTTGCAGAATTTTCAGCGTCGTCTTCTAGCGATTCAGGTTGTCCGGTCTTTTCTTTGTTGCATTTTTTTTCTGTTGACCAAATATGTTAGATATGGCCTTTAATAAATCACAATTCTTGTGGATGATTATGGTACCCACATGACGATATATACATTGAAATACAATTTGTTCTCCAAAATAAGAATGCAGCTTAGTAATTATCCATTTGGTTGATGGTATTTTGGCCGGTGTTTTACTTGTGTGTATGTATGCAATCTGCTAGCCCAGACATGATATAGTCTTCAAAATGCCCACGAAAGGCTGGCAACAACACGACTTCATCCTTAGCCATCACCTTAGCAAGTGTTTGAGCTGCATAGCATAAATTAAGTTTAAAAAAATCTGTTTCACTTATCGGAGTGTTGTTTAGTTTAATGGAATTAATTTGAGTAGCAATGAGGGCACCAACTGCGTCTAATGTCGCATTTGAATTTTGCTCACCTAACTTCGCTCGAGCTAGTTGCTTCTTTATTCCATTAAATAGTTTATAACATGACATGCATATTTTGCTAGAAGCTGTTAAGTGTAGACATTTCTCCACTTATGACATTTAGGTAGGAATTGACGATTTCTAGTGTTGAACAATGCCTAAAATATTTTTTTCTCCTTGTTTAGGTTTGCTATTGCAAGACTGACATGGTTGTGGAGCATTTATTGCAGTTGCGAACAAGACAGTAATAATCCTGGCAGAGAGGTGTGGCTCTATCATCATCTGCAGCTGGAATCACTACCTTTTCTTCCACTATCTCCACTCTATTTCCTGTCTGCATGCTATGTTACTGTGCTGTAGAGACAGCTTTGGTGCAGGTTAGTACACTACATGGAATTTCAGATGAGGGTGGTTGTTGGAGTAGCGCTCGCTAGATAGAGAGAAATTATCTTTTCGTTAGCAAAGAGAATCTTGACGACCATAACACAAAGATTATACAACACACAGAAATCACGTGACCATAGGGTAAGTCACAAAAAGAATAATAATGATGTCATAAGTGGTGATAACAGTAAAGATTACTCGATGATTGTCAGACAAGCGTGTCCAGATTCTCCAACTGTGGTTTTACTTCCCAACGAGGTTGGAAATTAGAATTGTTTATATTCCTTGATGCTTGTTTGTAACAAGCATAACATGTGCATGCCTCATTAGGAGTGATTTTTGTATTTCTGATTAATGCGGCAACATTGTGATCTGATTTGGTGGCAAGATGTGTGTACTTAGTACCGTCTTTTCCACACAAATGGCATGGACCACATTTACCATCATGTACATTACATTGTGCCATATTTCAGTGCACATTACCATACCACAAAATAGATGCCAGATCCAATGGAAAGAGACTGATCAACCAAATGCTCTGTTGACAGAAGGAAAGGGCTAGATAGACTTGACTGGATGAAGCAGTCAGGACAAATGGATTGACTGACCTTAGACAGGATGAAGCAGAAGGCTATAAAAATAAAAATAAATTAACTTACATGCTTGTTGGAAAGCCTTATTTAATTTCCTGAAGTGTATCATTATATGAAATTCATTTTGTTCACAATGTATCGGATTGAATTTTCATTAATTTTTGAGTAAATTGAGTGTATAATTACAGAGAAGAGGAACATTGGACACAAAAGTTATTGTGGTTATTTTAAAGTACAAGTATTAAACTACTTATCTTACCAGTGATATTGAACAAAATACTGTTTCCAGGAAATGGCCCCCTAAGGAAGCAACTGTGGTCTTCAAGGGATTACCAGTGTACTTATGGATATAACTCTCCTTTTGTTGAAGCCATAAAAACCAGATTGTCACCAGAACATGTGCCTTCTAATGAATATCATTGGTTGGGATTTTTGAAAGATTGTAATGGCCATAATTGGAATTAAAAAGGAATTAAAAAAAAAACTGACCTATTCATAGAATACGGGGTATATTATTTCAGTCGCAGATGAAATAGGTTTTGTACAGCGGTCAATGGACTTCCGGTACGTTGGCCGTTTGACTGTAATCAATGGAAAGCAATAGTCAAAATCAGCAGCAGTAAAGAAAAATATATTTTCAAGCAGTGTTTTTATGCCTAAATAACTTTGTGACCAAAGAAGAGGTCAATGTAATCACTTCTGAAACACATACACAAAATAACAATGACAGATTTGCTAAAGAATCTGAACACTGCCTTGCCCATTATGATATACTTTAGGCCAAGTTGATCATTGTCGTCATCATCACCATTATCATTTTCACCATCATTATTTATTATTATTATTAGGTGGAATGAACTTACGCCTCCTGTCGACTGTGGTGATCCTGGATGTACAGGAGAAACAGTGGCATAGTGCCAGGGACACTCCTACTCCATGCCATAGCATGAAGTCCGCCATTGTAGGAGAAGAGTGCTATCTCATGGGAAGATACGAGACCAGTGGTACTAGTAAGGCTCCTGCTCCTGCAACGTATTGTATTTCACTCTCAAAGCTCTGCGTAATTGCTACCAAATCTCAAGTAACGTCTGATATGGTATGGCGGAAACTCCCAGGTAGGTACCGGGTGTTTTTTTCTTCTTCTTCTCCTGTCAGCATCGATGGTTCTTTGTATGCCGTTGGTGGAAAGTGTTCAAATGCAGGGATAGCAACACTTTCACGTTACAGTGAATCTGCTGGATGGCAAATTGCCGGGGAAACTTCACTCTCCAGTATACAACTGCACTTTTTCATATGTTAACCAAGTGTTGTACATTGCTGGTGGTGTGTGATGCTGCATCATCTAAACTGTTCATTGGTTCTTTAAACTAGTAATGGCATGCTAT
>WLWD01004611.1_pt1 | contig 16976 bp, 11 predicted proteins | sample 6712731 | NCBI WGS metagenome assembly WLWD01 (sample SAMN12718690, study PRJNA576275) | sponge metagenome | isolation source: marine sponge | host: Mycale hentscheli | place: New Zealand: South Island, Marlborough, Capsize Point | collected 2014-11-01
CCCCCCCCCCCCCCCCCCCCCCCCCTCCAAACATATGGCCTAACAAGGCAGGGTTTGGATATCATCAGAATTAGCTAACGAACTCATCTATTCAATTTCACCCAGAACGATGGAATTGTTAATTAATTGTATTATTAATTTTTCTCCTCACCTGACCTTTTCCACACACATATATTTGTCTCTTACCTCCAATCATTTTCAGTTCTGCAACTAGTCTAGTTTGGCAATCTATTGAAGAATCTAAAAAGAAGAACAATTTTTGCATTTTAGCTAGCCAGTTACCTACTGCTCAGTCGTCAGAGACAGAGCTGGTCCTTCACTCAAACTCAACCTAATCTCTCCATTGGGTCGAGTTACACCCTCTGAACTGTAGTAATATGGTTGATATTTTGCATTAAAAGTACCCTAATCACACTCAGACATGTTAAATACTTACAGGAATATTACTCCTAGCCTCTAGCAAGCCTTCATAGTTTTACACAGTAAAAATCAGCAAAGAAACAAACTACATTGTTCTTCGGTATACCTTGTCATTGATCCACCTGGATGGAAGAAGTGATTCAATTTCTTCAGTAGTCTAATATATTGACACTGCTTTAGTGAAGGCTTTACATCTCCTTTATAAACACCTCAATTGCTTTTGGCCCTTGCCACTATTTTTGAGCATATCCAGACAAGTTGCACATTTTCCACAATTTTTTTTCCTTACATCCAGCGCAGTCACATGATGATGTACCACTCTGTTTCCATCTAGAATTACCTATTATAGAGCAATGTGTAAAGGATTTGTGTAGTAGCTTTTACTTATTTAGGAATGCATACACAATTTGGCTATGAAACTCGAAAACACAGACATATTCTGCATTATAGAGACATTTGCAATACTTAAAACAGGCAATAGTATGCTGCTGATAGTATTAAAAGAATTTCTTGAGGGAAGGGGATGAAAATTATTCTAATCCTATGATGAACATAGTATTGCATGCTCATGAAATATTTTTCTTATATTGTATGCTGACTCATACAATAACTATCATTTTTCCTTCTAAGATTTATAAAAAAATTAGTTTTTCCCTGCCTTTCTGTATGTATCCCAGCATGAGCTGAAGGCAAGTGAAAACACAACAATATCCTATCTATAATCTTATCGTGACTTATATGATTTATTGTGCTAGGATGTTTTACTTTACTCAATACATTTTCTATGCATGTTCACAGGCTGTGTGGGAGTGTTTCACATATAACATTCAGTATCACATGATGCAGAATACTCAAGGATTAGTAAAAAAAAAAAAAAATTCTCACACTTGTACTGTAATCTCTCCAGGCTGGTTTACATCCTTGGCTGATGCTTCTTTTTTTTACACACTTGAAATAAGCACATCTAAGTCCACATGCATAGAAGGATAGAGAGACCGAGAAGCGGAAGAGAAAAAGAAGAAGGGAATCCTCCATGTCTCAAAAGAAAGAAGAGAGAGAAAAGGGCTCAGGAATAAAGAGAGCAGGAGAGTGGTAGAGGATAATAAGCAAAATTACCTTATGCTACTGCATTCATAATTTTAGTTTAGTTTACTTTAAGCTGAAACTGTATACCTGTGAGAGTCTCCTACATGTTTAACTACTTCTTTTAGGCAGGAAATTAGCTACACTTACCGTTTTCATTACTTGAGCCATGTGTTACCTGATTAAGAATAGATTATTTTTTTGGTCCAAGGATTGATTTTGTTGTGACTAGCTAGTGACTAGTAGCACTGAGGGTTCACACCTTTGGTGCTTCACGATAATAGCACTTAACCTGACATTTCGAAAAAAAAACTTTGGTTTAAGTTTTAGTAATCATTTCGCTATTAAAACTGAGAAAATTTGCTATTAATTCGGTTTTAATTAACATTTACACCGCCTGAAAAGTGTCCATTGACAACCATAACAAAATTGTAAATTAATCTATGATGTGCTGTAACTAGTTTGGTAACCTCTAACTACAGTGTTGTAAATTTTTTGTTAACTTCAATTATTAAGACAGTTTACTGATTTTGCTATGATTGTCAATGGACTCTTTTCAGGCTGTGTTAGCCTTAGAACCGAGAAAAAAGCACTTGGATGTCAGCATTATCTACTTCAATATCTTTCAACACATCTTCATACCACTTCCTTTACTTACCCTGTGCCGCTGGCACAAAATAGCACCAACAACAGGAAATTGCTATCACAGTCAGTACTGCCAGAACCACACTGGTAAACATAGCTTGACTGACCACAGCAGAGTCAATAGCAAACCTCAATTAGTTGCCAACTCTTTATTGTGACACACCCAACATTTTTTCCCACTTACAACAACTCCCTAGCAACAAATAGGAATTCATTTATCCTCCCCCCCTCCCCATGAGGTAGCTAGTCATAACACAACAATAGCATTTGCTGATTGTGGAGAACTTTTTGGACACTTGAGAAATATAGCTAGTCATTTTGTAACAATTTTGACCAAGTACATGTAATACTTTTTCTGATGGGAGTGCAACAAATTGCAGTTTTCATAGCTAGCAGGTATAGTTGGTGAGTGAGACCAGCTATAAGTAGACAACTACACAAATGATGTAATGCATATGATGTTGTAATGTGCTTGAGCTATCAGAAGATAGCCTATTCTTTTTCAGGCATCTTGGCTGACCTAATACACAAGATTGTGTTAAAAAAAAACAAAAAAACTAGCTACTTCATCCAGTCCAGATCATTGCTTTTGACTTGATTATATATTTTTTGTTCCATCACATGAATAGCGTGGATCAATTCATTTTCTGAATTAACGAATACAAATAGTGAAGCTGCAGGCATTGGCTGAAGTAAATAACGCGCACACCTGTGACATGTACTGTACAAGGATTGACTGTATTACAAAACTAATTCTGATCCTGATTATTGGACAAGTGGGAATAAGGGACTTTGAATGTATAGAGCTTCATCAATCTCATGGCAAGAATGAGTAAGCAAGCACATGACCGCACATACAAACTTTATTCATACTATGAATATCTATGCTAATAGAATTCACAATATGTAGGAATACATGGTTGCTATGAAACAAAAATATTCACTGCATAAACATTTGTTCTCTCGACTGTATATAAAGGCCACCCATTCTAGGTAAAGTCAATCTCTTATATCAGGTGCTATTAGAGATAGTTGCAGTAATGGCTTCAATAAAGCCCACCTATGACTTCATCACTCCACCTGACAACAACCTGGTGTGTAGTATTTGTCTGGAGGTTGCTAAGGACCCAAAGCAAGATGAAGACTGTGGCAAGTTGTTCTGCAGTGAGTGCATTGAGAAGAATGGGAGGAAACCTTGTCCTAACTGCCGAGCTGAAAAACCAAAGTATTTCAAAGACAAAAGAGGTAGGTCAAATTAGCTTTTTGTTAATTTAGTTGTTAATAGTTTTCTACTCTAGTAATTAGCTCAGAAAATAAATTATATATAAAATAAACAGTGTTCTTCAGCAGAAATGGTGAGCAAGTAGCTACATTTATTTAGAGTCTTACTTTCTTTAATGTCTATAAAAATACAGTGCTAGAAAAACTTAAAAAGGAATATTGTTTAATGTCCAACATGAATAATGGCTATAAAAATGGAAATTCCCAGTAATGAAACTGGTCAATTCTGAATACTCCTGTTAATTACTGGTGGAACAAAAAACTTGAAAAATTAAATATAGTGGTCAAAAACTACGTACATCACATCCAGCTCATGAAAGAATAGACGTTTTGAAAATTTTAGCCATGTTAAAAAATCAAAAAATCTATACTTTTTGTTTGTTCATGTATAATTTCTGTGTTAATGTGCTCTATTCTCTGTTAAAATGGGGTGTTGAAATAAAACCTCGCGAGGTGTTTACCAGGAGGCGCTGTCTGAACACCCCACTTTGAGGCCTAATAACTTACACACGAATACATTTTACCCAATGAGCATGTATAATTGATATCTTATATCCTATAGTTTCTTCATTTATAATATATTTTAGTAATGGTTAATTGTGGAGACTATATGAGGCTTTAAACTGGGGTGTCCAGGCAGCACCTCCTATTTAACACCAAAGCTAATTTCTCTAAACTCTCCATTTTTAACAATGTATATTTTGCGGTTTTGTGGTTACACATGCAACAACTGATGCCTTGAAGGGACTAACTTTAATAATCGTCCAAATTCTCCATCTATTCTTCTTTGTGTCATCTTTATAGTCTGTGTACTTCAGTTTCAGTTTTGTGCTCATCAGTTATTTTCTAAGATCTACTTTACTTCAAGTTACTAACCCTCTCCAAGTGAAGTCCCTCATACAAGAGTGTTGTCCTATCTATCGCTAATTAATTTGTAATCAACCCTACAGCTAGTTATTCTTGGTGTTTTGACTCTATTAACCTGTAGTGTTAGTGACAAGCAACTATAGTCAAAGTTTTGTGAATTAAATCACATTTTTTCAATTTCAATTCATTTTTTGATTGTTAAGCTAGACGCATTGTACATATATAGGTGTGTGTCTGCGTGTGTCTGCTTGTGTATGTTTGTAGGAGAGAGAGAGATAAAGGAGCTAGGTGTGAGATGTGCTAGCAGAGAGAGAGGCTGTCCATGGACTGGGACTATTGGAACATTAGACACGCACCTAGCTACCTGTGAGTATCTTCTGGTCACATGTCCCAACAAGTGTGAAGATGATAAAGATGGCGGACAGACACAACTCATGAGGAAAGACTTGGAGGAACACGTACAATCAAGATGTCTGAAGAGAGCCTTTGAATGCCCCCACTGTGGAGAGAAAGGAACATATTCTAGCATTACAGTAGAGCACGACAAAGTTTGCAGTAATAAAATGGTGGCTTGTCCCACAACCACAATTTCTTATGGTAAGTTGACTCTGCCCCACCCTATCGTAATTTAAAAACTTGACCTATTTTAGTATCTTGAGTGTTAGAAGTTTAAGTCAATCAATAGTGTAGTTTTAGGCTCGCTCGCCATTGTGCTGGAGTACATCGCTAGTATTAGTACATCATTAATACTATAGCATGAAGTTTGTATTATTAACCCTCAGCGCACATACGTGAGAGGGTTATAGTAGTCCTGTCTGTTTGTCTGTCTGTCTGTCTGTCACACTGTGATTTTGGAGATTATTGACAATTAACCCTTCATTTAGGTATGAACTTACTCAGAATGATTATTTAAGACCTTTTATGGTGCTACTTTTTTAATTCAGGCTGATTTTTGAGAAAACGCGAAGATTCAGCTCCATGTAGGTACCAGCTTTTGTGGGTAACGTCCACTATCGTCATGTTATAATCACTTGAGCAAAAATTCCTTGTAGCCTGATTTCGTTTTGCTTATGCTGGGACATTTTTATTCAGATGCAGAATTGAAGGTTCACGTTGAAAATATGTACTGGTGATGGCTCTGGCCTGTTTAGCTTTTTCTCTTATGAAGACAGCATTTACATCTATCATTTTCATTACGCGAGCTATATTGATACCTCATTAGAACAGCCAATAAATTATTCATTTGGTTCCCGGTGATTTGTAATTTCTAGCTAGTGTATGGTGCGCTGAGGATTTACACCTTTAGTGCTTCATTAGTACATCACTAATGGCATAGCATGAAGTCTGTATTTATTTTAGAAATAAGTAAATCTTATAATGTAATATTGTAAATGCATTTGAATTCAAATCTTGATATTTGTTTCATGTTTAATTATTAGATAAAGTGATTCCTGAGAAGCACAAGTTCACTGATGAGGTGACATCAGCAATATTTAATAAACAAAGCATCAGAAGAAAGATAGCCAATATTCTACTGAAAGGACTCCCTGGATCTGGCAAGACATCGTTGTTGGATCGTCTCCTGAACAAGCCACTTCGTGTGTACTATTCCTCTACTGGCATGTGTGAGAAAATAGTCATAGTTCAAATAGGCCCCTCCTCCACACATTCTTCAGCTTACACCTGTGAAGACAACACATGGAAAGTCACTGACTTTGATGAGTCCGTGGTTTCTCAGTTAGACAGTTGCAAAGAGTTCATTCCACAGAGAAGCAGCGGTAGTCCACGACTACGTATTCAACATCACAGAGTAAGTGCATCCAAGCTAGACCAGCCAGTGTCTGCCTTCGAGCACCATGTGAAAGAAGTCCTTGAAAGACACCAGTTCAAGAATATTGTGGAAGAAGTCCTTGAAAGACACCAGATCAAGAATATTGTAGATTTACAAACCAAAAATTCTCTTTACATCAGAGATACAGGTGGACAGGTGGAATTTCAAGAAAGCCTTTCTCTTTTGATTTTTGGTCCTTCTATTTTTATCTTTGTCATGAGAACTGACATTGACATTCATACAAAGAACATCATTCAGTACAGATCAGCTGATGGAGAAATTATCAACCAGTATCAATCCTCTATTTCTACAATGGATGCTCTTATTCAATTCCTTACCAGTGTTTCTGCCATACAGACTACTGAAGACAGTGTTTTCCAGGTAGATGGTGCCTCTGTGTGTCGCAAGCCTATGGTCTTTGTAGTAGGTACACACATCGATAAGCTCGGTTCTGAAGCTCAGAATATTCTTGACAAAATAAACAAAATGTTGCATGACATGATTCATCAAATGAAGTTTTCTCACTTAATTTGCCCAGCTGATAGTCTCTTGAAGAAAGTGATGTATGAGGTAGATAATACCAGTGAAGAAGACAAGCAGTTTCACTGTCTTCGCTCTGATATCAACCAATACATTCAAAGCAAAAGCGATTTTGAAATCGAGTATCCGGTGAGCTACCTTTTGTTTTGCCTAGAACTTCAGAACATCAATGAAACTGTTATATCTATCAGTCGCTGCAAAACGTTAGCAGCAAAATTTTACATTGACGAGAAAGAGATAAAGTCTCTTTTAGATTTTTTACATTTTAGAGTAGGAATTATTCAGTACTACAATGTTGAAGGTATCTCAGATGTAATTATCAAAGAGCCCCAAGTTCTCTTTAACAAAGTCACTCAACTGATAGTAAATACTTTTTTGTGCAGAATACCTCTACCTATGAGTCAACGAGAGAGTTTTTGTCAGAGAGGTATTTTAGAATTCTCAGCATTTGAAGGCCTCATTGGAGACAATGACCAAATGACATCGCAGCAGTTTCTCAAGTTTCTCCTTCACCTTCGTGTAGCTGTTTGCTTTACAGACAACAGTGGAGTGCTCAAATATTTCATACCTTCAGTTCTGAATCATGTCGAAGAGTCTCCATCAGATACAATCAACACTGTCATTGCTCCTCTTGCTGTTACTTTCAAACTTGGTCACTGTCCTAAAGGTCTGTTTGGTATGCTTATTTCTTACTTATTGAATCCTGAAGGAGATCAGACTCTAACATTTGATTTGCTTGAAGACCAAATTTATCAAGACCAAGTATCTTTGCGGGTAAATTCTTCAGAAGATGTAGACCAAATTTGCCTCAGGAGTCATCTCTCTCATCTTGAAGTTGGTACCATCCTAGAGAATTACCCCCCTAGAACTAGTTCAAAGGTGCCATGTCTTCCCAGGGTATCCTCACCAAATGAAGTTTGTTTTAAACTTCGGCAAACATTCGGTATCTGTCTTCAATTATCTCTAAAAACGTTGAACTATGACTATGGCAAAGTGAAACCTCATTTCAGTCTGAAGTGTCACCTTGAGAATTGTTGTGAACTGCATGAAGTCAAATTCGAAGCTGCATCATGGGCTATGCACTGCTGTGCTCACAGCATGAGAATGGCTCCTTCACAATCTGGAATGTTTTGGTTTAATAAAGGTAGGCAATAATTTTAGCTCACATTATGTAGTTATTAATTTATATTTTTTGTCTTAAGAATATTCCCCTAATTCAACATCTTCACCAGTTGAGGCAAATATTTCTAATGTATCAGGTAAGTTGTTCTACATTGTTAAGAAAATTGTGGCTGACAGTATTTTTGCTTATGTAAAGTATCCTCAGATCAAGAGAGTGAAGAGACTTCAAATCAGGAGGCCTTTCAAAATGATGTCACTTCTCAAATTTCCACTGCTAAATGCTCAGAGAGTGTTAAATGTATGTCATCTTGAATTGTCTTGTGCTTGTTGATTCAGTAGTTTCATTATTTCAGCTCTTCCCTTTACCATGAAAAAATTAATCATATTGAAGTGGACTGATAAGAGTGGGCAACCAAAGGCTCTCAGACTCAGAGATGAGATGAGTCCCCATTGGCATGATGCTGGAGAACTGTTGGATTTAACTGCAGCTAACTTGGAATGTATTTCTGCAAAACATCGCGGAGATGTCAGAGAATGTTTGCGAGATGTTTTTCGAGACTGGGTCAGGAGTGATTCATCAGATTACCCAGCAACTTGGGGTGGTCTGTTATCATTATTAGATGACTTAAAACTTCATGCATGTGCCAAGTCTTTACAAGCAGCTTTGGAATGTTTCCCAGATTCAGTTTTGTAACACTAGACAAAATTCATTATTATAACACAAGTTTTCGAAAATGTCTTTTTCGAATAGTACATGATCTATAGCAAAAATCCATGTATTTGATATTAAGATATGACACTAGTTGTACATATGCTCTTATTGCTTGTGGTATGAATCTCATAAAACGAGTAGCCTCCTTTACTTTGTTTTAGCTATTCGTGTATTCATGTATTTTTTCTTAGAGAATATTCATAAGTGGGACTGCAGAATGAGTGTATGAGTGGTACAAGGGATGAGGTATCACAGGATGAGGAGAGTATGAGTGGTACAAGGGATGAGATATCTCAGGATTAGGATTGTATGAGTGGTACAAGGGATGAGGCTATAAAACTATTGGATCTGTACTATAAACATTTTAGTCTGCTAAAAGTGACCACTGTTGAGAAGCTATTTGTTCTTTGGGAGCCCTTTGTCGAGAGAATTCACTGTATTAGTACGAGTAATAGCACGGGTAACTGCAGAACGGATGACCCTCACCTTTGACCTAGAGCGAGGCCGATTAAATGAACTTTGAACCTTAAGTGCGTGCATGTGCATATGGCTGATCATTGCTGCGGGGCTGACCATCTCGGAGTGCCTGACAATTTTTGCGCCAACAGACCCACCTCGATCATGCTGAAGTACATGATCACTTGGAAAAGTAGCTGTGGGTACACATCAATATTAATGTGCAACTGTAGTTTTGTAATTATAATACTTGTTCACACAACAATAAAAGGGTGTGGTTTCAATTTTGGACGTGACTGCTTATTCTAAAAGTTGAAGCAAATGTTATACTGTGTGACACATATTCTTAAGTCGACAGACCACAACTCCATAAAGTTCATGGAGCAATCTACATGTGTTTGTATATAGAGTATCTAGTAGCGACAGTGAGAGCAGCACACAAGTACTTTTCCTGGATCTATGCATCTCACTTGCCGCCTCCTCGCTTCCCCCCTCCCCTCCCCAATTTTTTCATAGAAACGTTTCTCCAATACGTTAGAGTAAGTAACATTGTATTACTAGTTAAATACAACTTCAGTACGATCAACGTGACGACTCAAGGCAGCACTAAGAGGTCACTAACTGAAGAAACTTTGAGTACTATGTTGGTCAACTTTATTCTGAAAATGCAGTCTCTTGTAAGCTAGTATAACATTCCCAATGCCATTGACAAAATACTAATGAACTATTCCATAAAAATAAAATACTGTATACTTCCAGTATGAAGAAGCTCTTAAAGAGTTGGATTATGACAGTGTCAGATAGGTTTAGTTGTCCTCAATACTGCAGTAGATTTTCCTTCAAACAAGGATTGAATTGTCACTGGAAACATATCCACGGCAATTCCTTGGACACTCTTGTATCTCAAACCTGTAACAAAGAAGGGAAAGTTATCACATATTACTAAAGGTCCAGTGCTCCTTTCAAGAACGCAGTGCTGTTTTCACTACAGTACAGTACAGCACTTGACATTACACTGCTCATCTCTAATAGATAAATGTCTCTATAATAACCGTTAAATAGGAATGTTTAATTAGAAATCTAAAATATACATTATGAATGTAAGAACATAAAAAAAACAAGAAAAGCACTTTATATACTATACACATATGTATATGTAAGTGTATACAATATATGAGTTTGTACATGAAGAAACCAGGTGTGACGAGCCCCACAACAAAATCTTTAATTTGTACAGACATAGCAGCAAAGATCTACAATTTACTCAAGGGCTGATTCAACAATAATTTGTAATTATGGAAACTATCATTTCTCAATGATTTTACATGCCACAGTTGTTCATGTTTGTGCATGTGATACAGAGAGTATCAGGGTTGGGGTCAAATACATGAGTATTTGTATTTAAGCTGTATTTAAATACATTTTTTGAGTATTTATATTTGTATTTGTATTTTAAGATTTAAAAAGTGAAGTGTTTGTATTTCAAATATTTTTGAAAATATCATAAGGTAAGTGTTCAGGTTGTTGTTTTGAGATTTCCAAGTTGGATATAATAGAGAGCTTTATGAGCAACAGCTAAGACACAGAAACACACGAGCATATAAGCACACGACACGATTGAGTGAGCAGTGGTTGCCGCAATTACCATGAATAGCCAGTATTTTAATGACAGATGAGGAGGTTATTTACATACAGATTGTCCAAGTTCAAGCTCAGATTGGTATCAGTGATTGTGGACTGTTTTCCTTAGCTTTTGCCACCTCACTTTGTGCAGGCATTAATCCTGCAGAAGAATGCTATATTCAAAGTGACTTCCGTGTTCATTTATTTAAGTGTCTTGAAAACAGGAAAATCACTCCGTTTCCAGCAAAAACAAGAAAAAATAAAGCTGTTATTCGTCATTACATTACAGTGGAAGTGCACTGTGTGTGCCGGCAGCCAGAATACAGCGCGATGATATCATGTGATTCTTGTACAAAATGGTTCCACAAAAAGTGTGTTAAAGCTCCAAAAGCTGCCTGGAATAAAAGGGGCTGTACTTGGTACTGTGTGTCATGTTCACCTCAACTGTAACTTAAACAGCTAGCTAGTAACACATTACAATTTTATGCATCATTATTATTATACTATGTGTAATTTTTTAAAACTTTCGATATTGTTGGATATCCTAGATAATTGTAAAACTCGCACGAGAACAAATTGTAAAGCACTCTACTTGATATAGTCAGAATTATATTTACCATTGTTTGCTTAATTCCAATGCTGCTTATTAGATGAAACATTGCTGAAATGTTCCAGTTAAGCACTTAGTTTGCAATTAAGCATTCCCCCTCCCCCCCCCCCCCCCTTCCCTCCCCCCCCCCCCTCCCCCCCCCCCCTGTGTAAGGTGCCTGATTTATTAGTGAGTAGGCTTTTCTCACAGATTGAAGGGAGCGATTAAGCCTATGGGTGTATTTCTGACTTCTCCAAAGCAGTGCTTTCTTGTCTGGCAGTGGTTAGTTTTACAATTGGGTTTTGCTTCATCTTAGAGAGGGGACATTTGGCCCTGATGGGGGACATTACACACTAGGTTACAGTGTCCGGGGGGACATTTCGCGAAGGGGACAATACGCCCTTTGACACCGGGCCTCAGACTTGAGATTCTTGTTCAGGATCTGTGTTGGGTCCCGAACAGTAAGAATGCGAGCTTTTGTATTAGTAAAAAATAAAACATCTGGAACATATTTCTATTGGACAGATTCATTCTATTGTTTAGTTCTGGAAAGCACAGAATCAAGTGTTGCTTGGTCCATGCTGGCATAATTATATTGTAATAACTAAAGCTCCACCTCTTATTGTAAAAAGTTGCTGTTAAATTAACTTGAATGCATACAAATAAAGGGCAAGTTTCTTCAATGTGAGTCAACCAGCTCCCTCAAGTAATAGAGACAAACCACTGAGCCTGTGAATCCTAATCACACCTACAACCACCCCATACTTGCAACACTAGTTCTAGTGTATTTATGCAGCCATGTATTTTTAGCACCACTTTAAAGACTGTATAGCATAGCAGGAAAGATGTTTTAACCTAACAAATATTGTTCAAAGTACAAAACTCTTGAAGAACTAATGTTCGTCAGGTGTAATCTATTTTTCATGCAACGCCTTACCTATTGTAATTGTGCTGCAATTCAAAAATATTTTTTGTAATTGAAATACTACATCTAAGAAAGTATTTGTATTTGTATTTTGTATTTGAGTTCTTCAAAGTATTTGTATTTGTATACTATTCAAAGTATTTGACCCCAACCCTGGAGAGTACTCATGATTGCAACATTGTGCTCGTATCTATCAGGGGAATCCTGTACAACATGGCAACAAAATGTTGGATGGCTTCACTAAAATTTGCTCTAATTACAAAAATGGGGTGTTGCTTGCCAGTCAGAAAGCATTCAGATGGACTCCTTTTGTTACAAACAATGTGAAAGTAGTAAATTTAAGAGCAATGCAAACAGTGGTGTAGGAAGATGATTTGGTATGGGTGGGCTCTAAGGGCAAGTTTTTTTGTGGTTTGCAGGTGTTCGTGAGAAATCACATTTTTAAGTTGTGTCAGAATATTATGCCCCCCACTTCCTATGCCACTCAAACCATATCTTTGAAAAAATATGCCTGATATATAGACATATTGACAAACTTCAGTTCCTTCCCTTACTCTAAACTTGGGGCTGAAGAAGCTTGTAGCAGAGAGGAGAATTGCACTGCCAGTATCACCATACTTTGTGGGACTAAGGGGGGGGGTGGGGGGGGAGAGGGTTATTTGAATAGATGAATCAGGTAAACACTTAATGCAAAACTATAGCAGAGGCATTTGGAAAAGCTGAGCAGAGGGTAAAGGGTAGGAGTAATTGGTGCACTTTGTTAACATGGAGCTCGATGGATGACAGAAGTTATAGTGACAGTATGATAGGAGACAAGTATAATAGTGGATGCTGAGTACATATCACTATCTGTTTTTTTTTTGCATTAATGAAAGAGAAAGCCTCTTGAAATGATAGTCAACAAGGCAGTACTCATTGTGACACTATAAAAACAACGCACATTACTGAGGTTTGCTTTACCAATAAATGTGTACATCTCCAGGCAAAGTAGGCAAAATATGCCTCCGTCAATTATAGTTGAGCTTAGAGTGACAGGGGGATGAAGTGAAGGGGGGGGGGGGGGGGGGGGGGGGGGGTGGGGGGGGGGGGGGGGGGGGGGGGTGGGGGGAAGGGGTACAGGGGGTCACCATATCAGATTTAAGCAGTTATTGGTGAAGAAATAACTAAAACGTTCCTATCATTGAATAGAAATGTGTCAATATAATTGGTCAGAAGGAGGGTCAGGGCTTTCAATACAGGGGTTGGGGGGGGGGGGGGGGGGCTTGGAATGTTCTTCTTCTCACCCAGAGAAAGTTCACCCCCTTCCAACTCGGAAGACTCGCACCCTCCCCTCTCTCCTATTTAGCTACACGCTATCCTAGGTAGGAATAAAAAAAGTCTCTCCCCATCCATAACTTTCTGTCCAGTTATGCCACTGCATTGCATTAGTACATGATCACACACAAAAAAGCAACTAATAAAGGAAAACTAACCATGTTAAAGCTGAATGGGCCATTTTAAATGCAACCAAACATATATAACAATTATACGGGCGGCATAAATAAACACATGTAGTGGAATATATAATATGAGTATAGAAACAAGATTGTTATAATAAGCTAAATAAACTGAGGTGGAACACATCATCGATGAGGTAAAATCCGTGAACATTCTCACTAAAGAGATTCAAAGTGAAGATTGCAATCCTATCTACACTGTTAAAAATGGGGTGTTAGGATCATAACTTAGTTTTATAGGAGGCATTGCCTGGACACCCCAGTTTAAAGCCTAATATTGTCTCCATAGTTAGTCGCAAATAAATGATATTTGAAAGGAAGAAACTAATGGATATAAGCTATTATATAAGCTCACTTGGTAAAGTATGCGTTGGTGTAGAAGTTATAAGGGCTCAAAGTGGGGTGTCCAGACAGCGCCTCCTGGCAACACCTCGCGAGGTGTTATTTAAGCACCCCATTTTAACAGTGTAGATAACAATCCACAAGGTGTTGTGAATCCTTCTAAAGATCAATGCCTACTTGCAATAAAAACTAAATCCCAACTACAAATGTATTAGCAATACATACACCCAGTAGTCTGTATTGAATTTACATTCAAAATAACTAAAATTCTTTTATGATTTAAATGAATAATGATTATGGTCGATTGATAACATAAGTTAACATTAATACACAAAATCTTTACAATCTGTTAGTATTATTATTAGCCCTCAGTGTGCATGCGCGAGAGGGACTATCCAGCAAGTTGAGGACTTGATCCCGGTGTAGTCTATTGACACACACTACACTAAAGCAGAAACAGAGTAACATACACAGGAAAAAATCTGGAATTTCCTGACTTCAGGAATTCTATAGGACAGTTGAGCGCATGGCCTGTACTTCACATTTCCTGTACCAGGTCAGATGATTTCTGACAGCAGGTCACATATCCTGCATCAGTACAGGTGAACTTTCCTGCACTTTTTCTATAGTACCTTCTAGGTCCACCTGGAAGGTTCCGGCCTGCACCAGTACAGATGAAATTTCCTGCACTTTTTCTACAGTGCCTTCTAGGTCCACCTGGAAGGTTCCTGGCCTGCATCAGTACAGGTGAACTTTCCTGCACTTTTTCTATAGTACCTTCTAGGTCCACCTGGAAGGTTCCTGGCCTGCACCAGTACAGATGAAATTTCCTGCACTTTTTCTACAGTACCTTCTAGGTCCACCTGGAAGGTCCCTGGCCTGCACCAGTACAGGTGAGCTTTCCTGCACTTTTTCTATAGTGCCTTCTAGGTCCACCTGGAAGGTTCCTGGCCTGCACCAGTACAGGTGAACTTTCCTGCACTTTTTCTATAGTACCTTCTAGGTCCACCTGGAAGGTTCCTGGCCTGCATCAGTACAGGTGAACTTTCCTGCACTTTTTCTATAGTACCTTCTAGGTCCACCTGGAAGGTTCCTGGCCTGCACCAGTACAGGTGAACGTTCCTGCACTTTTTCTAAGTAACTTCTAGGTCCACCTGGAAGAAAAAAAAAATTGTGTGTTGTTGTGTGTTTATTATTGTTCATAAATTCCTCTATAGCAAGCTAAAAGCTCCCACTTTAAGTAACAAATTTTAAAAAAATCACGTGATTTTAATGGCACGTAGCTAATATACAAATTCCCAACTCAGTGTGATAATAACAAAAAAAAAAAAGACAACAAAGTGAACGATTCGTAAGATTGAGGCTGGGAGAACAATTATAGGACACACAATCATAAGATAAGATTCTCTTAGGGATACACAGTGGAACTGCCTTGTTGACAAGGTAGCTTACAAACCTTTCAAACCTGGCTGAAAACTCAATTGTTAAACACCTTGACAAGTCTGTACCGTTCTGCAACCACATTGAAAAAGTCTGCACCATTTTGGCAACCACCATGACAAAGTCTGTAACTTTCTACCAAACCCACCTTGATAAGGCTGCAACTTTCTTGGTAACTAATTCAATGTCTGGAACCTTTACATTAACCCACATTGACAACCATGAATAACCACATTGAAAACTTCTTTTTAATTCATTTCGATATAAAATAAAAAAATTAATATCAATTTAACAATAAAAGGTAATGTTAAAATGAAATGAATTAAAACTTGTATTAAAATTTCAATTGTTTGTTTCCTTGAATGCTAACTTGGTCACTCCATCTACAATACACAAACAATGTCAATAACAACTGATGGCAAAACAGTACTTTAAAAGAATAAAAAAATACAGTCCGTTCTCGCTCGTTCAAACCATCTAAAATTATTCATTTGAATTATAGAAAAGTTCAGATATGAAACACATAGAAGAATAAGTACAATAATATAAAAATAAATATATTTACTTTCACTCTGAATGTTGAGTAGTTCTTATAAACGAGGATGCACCATAATACTTAGTTACACAAATCGTAACAAATTTCACCATTAAAATTTTAAATTATAAGTATTTATAAAAGCATAATGCATGGATCAACACCCAAAAAGATTCAAAAACTACACTTCAACTGTAATATAGCTACCAAAAAAAAAAAAAAAACATGACTGGAAAAAATAAAAATGTCAGCAGTAGGCATTCTGTGCCAGTGGCTGCATCAGCTAGTTCATGCTACCCTTTACCAAATCAATAAATTACCTTACCAAATACATGGTATATCTTACTAATAAGGTATCCCTTACCTAATCAATGACACGCTCAATCTTTAAACTAAATTCACAACATTTACCAATACTAGCCAACTCCTCAGAATGTAAATGCAGGGTTGGCCACACCCACTAAATGAATATAAAAATTATGATCAAAAGGACAAATATCTCAATTGCTGCCCATTCAACTCAAATTTTGTAATTATTGAATGATCTACTATTAAATATTATTGTGCTTTAAAAGTGCGAGAAACTTGAATAAGCTTGAATACTTCATAGGGTAGACTTCAGGAAAAAATTAACTAGGAGAATCTCAGTAAAACTTGGTTGGTTGGCAACTACATTCTATCTATCATATTTCCAGTTTATTCAGTGTATGTTTTTCTCCTAAATAATGCTTCACTCTTTATATAAAATAAAATATACCCAACACAATCTATTTACCTTAATCACGTTATTCATAGTATACCCCTCTCGCTTTACCCAATCAATATTCTCTCTTTAACCAATCCATACTCTCGCTTTACCCAATCAATATTCTCTCTTTAACCAATCCATACTCTCGCTTTACCGAATCAATATTCTCTCTTTAACCAATCCATACTCTCACTTTACCCAATCAATATTCTCTCTTTAACCAATCCATACTTTCTCTTTAACCAATCCATACTTTCGCTTTACCCAATCCATACCCTCGCTTTACCCAATCCACTCTCGCTTTACCCAATCCACTCTCGC
>WLWD01004778.1_pt1 | contig 16976 bp, 10 predicted proteins | sample 6712731 | NCBI WGS metagenome assembly WLWD01 (sample SAMN12718690, study PRJNA576275) | sponge metagenome | isolation source: marine sponge | host: Mycale hentscheli | place: New Zealand: South Island, Marlborough, Capsize Point | collected 2014-11-01
TGCCAGTAGAGTACCCACTGCCAGTAGAGTATCCACTGCCAGTAGAGTACCCACTGCCAGTAGAATACCCAGTGCCAGTAGAGTACCCACTGCCAGTAGAGTACCCACTGCCAGTAGAGTACCCACTGCCAGTAGAGTACCCACTGCCAGTAGAGTACCCAGTGCTAGCCGAGTACCCACTGCTAGTAGAGTACCCAGTGCCAGTAGAGTACCCAGTGCTAGTAGAGTACCCAGTGCCAGTAGAGTACCCAGTGCTAGTAGAGTACCCAGTGCTAGTAGAGTACCCACTGCCAGTAGAGTACCCAGTGCTAGTAGAGTACCCAGTGCCAGTAGAGTACCCAGTGCTAGTGCTAGTAGAGTACCCAGTGCTAAAAGAATGAAATGCTACATTAATGAAATACCAAAGGTGTAAATCAGTTCTCAGACAAAACAAATACTTAACAGGGGGTTATACAGGTTTAACACTGGGAGTGTGAGACACGGTTGAGCCAAGCCACACCCATTTTTAAAACCCACACCATTTTAACGCACATGCCTAAATATAAGTGTATAGACTTGACTCTGATCAGTGCAGGGTCACATGCATGATTATATAATCTTGCTATTCAATTCAACGTTAGTACTTAACATATTGGAGCCCCTTCCCATATGAAACATGCAAATGATGTCTTCATAAGAGAAGCTAAGTGAGGGACACTCGCTGATAGTATAAACTTTAATTCCTGCACTCAGTAAACTGCTTAAAGCAAAACCACTGTGGGTAGCAAGAAATTATTTGCTCACGTGATTACAACATGCAATAAGGGGCATTACCCATCAAAAGATAGTACTTGGGACTGATTGCCTAACGCTTTCTCAAAAAACAAAAAATTCAGTTATCTTTCTGAGTAAATTCATATTTAATTCAATATTTCATTGCCATTAATCTCCAAAATCAGAGCGTGACAGACAAACAGGCAGGATGACTACTATAACCCCCTCACAGATGTGCACCGAGGGTTAATGACCGATATACAATAGGATGCCAACTATATTTCCTCATTACCACTCCTGCATGCCCAGGGAAGCCAGACCAGTGCAAACAACGAGTGAGACACATCAGCAATCAACACATCACGCTAACCATGTGGTCACCACCTGATAACAAACACTTGCACGGCCTCCCATGTCACAAACCAATCCCATAACATCAGGAACCTTACACTATAATACACGGATATCGGGAATCTTAGGAACTAAAAGGACCCTAGAACTCGTTAGCTGTGAGATACTTACTCATCTCTGGGACCACAGGCTCTGGCTCTATCCTGGAATACATGTCCTCTTCTTTATCCTCCTCAGAAAGGTCAGCCTCCAACATCGGGGTCTTCTTCGACATTACCATTCATAATATTCTTCAGGTTGTTTTGCTCAGTCTCAGATCCTTCCACCGAAGTCAACATGTTGCCACCAGGAGGACCTGAAGCAGGCCCATTATCAGGAGTGTCCACAGGGACTGGCTCTGCCTTGTGTGGTTCCTCAATATCAGCCGTACTCCACTGATCGCTGGTGGAGGAGACTGGGTCAATAAAAACCGCTGCCCCAGTCTCCATCAGTACTTCCTTTTCTTGGACAGCAGGAAGTCCTTCTTCAGAGTTACTAGCAGCAGATGACGACTGAAGCTCACCAGCCACTTCTGCACCATCACTGACAACCGGGTCCCCAACACCACCAACTCCTGCCTGACTATCACTTAAACTGGTACTAGAATTACCACTGCTCAAGCTCTTCTGAGAGGCCTGGGTATTGTCCAATAATGGTGGTGGCTCGCTCTTTACCTCAACTGCCAACTCCTCCTTCGCAACTGGTTTCTCAGAGGCAACCAACCCCTGCCCTTCACCAGACACCTCTCCCTCCTTGATTTCACTCCCATTAGCACTAGCTATTGGTTCAGCAGTAGTGCTAGCTTCCGTACAAGTGTCACCCTGTGGAACAACACTGCCTGAATTTTCACTCCTACTAATAGTACCCTCGCTAGTAATTTCTTCTCTCGTGACGTTGTCATGACTAGCTGAAGTGGCTACCGGCACAGTTTTCCCAGCGGTGGACTCCACTTCAGGAGGAGAAACGTTAGTGGTTAGATTGACACTTTCACTTTTAGTGACTATATCATCCGCTCTGGTCACTGCAGAATCTCCACCAGTTCCAAGTTCTGGAGGTATCTGACTGTCTGATGGTCCATCAAGAACAGGTGGGAAAACCTTGGGTTTGGAGGGCTCATTTGGAGGCTTGGTAATAATAGCATTGGGCAGGTACAGTTCTTCAGAGGCAGCTGTGGGTACAAAGCTGCTCACTGAGACTGGGATTTGTACAGGTGGCTGCGGCTGCGGCTGTGGCTGGTATGGGTTGCTAGAAACGGCTGCTACTTTCTTCTTAAAATCCTCCTTTACTTGACTGTCTTTCACTTGATTATCCGAACTTTCTCCTGAACTAGTCTTCTCTGGCAAAACTGGTGCACTGTCTTTACTCTTAACATTCACTTCAGTGTTGGTACTGGGGTCAATTATCTTTATGGCACTCGATCTTTTCTTCGTTGTCTGTGGCAGACTCGCTGACTGCTGCGGTTGCTGTTGCTGCAAGTGTTGCTGATGTTGCTGCTGCTGCTGTTCTGGAGTGAACACCATCATGGTGTTATGTCCCGGCCTCAGTAATGGCGCCTGTTGAGGAGCCTGTAGCTGAGGTTGCTGTGCCTGCAACGCCAACTGGGAGGTCATCATTTGAGCCGCAGCTGCGGGATTCGGCATCAAGTTGATGGGCATCTGGGTACCCTGGCCGGGTAGGTAAGGGGTATATTGGTGAGGGAATTGTTGCTGAGTCACCACCTGTTGTTGGGGTGGGTACAGAGGTGGCTGTCTCCCTACTGACTGCATCATGTTGCCTGTTAGACTAGGCCTGGGTGCCATGGGGGCTGGATATCCAGCAATAGTAGGAGTGTTCGCTAGTAGCACCCGGTGGTGTGCCTGCGGAGGTCGCATCTAGGAAATAAAGTCATCAAGATGGCAACATAGTCAACAACAAGTAGCCTCTGCGCCATATCTTAATTCAGTGATACTTACCGGGTTGTAACCAGCTCCATGTGAATGGAAAATACTTGGCTGTTGTGCTCTGTGCTGAAAATTCCTTAAAACAACAAGAAAAAGTTTCACATTCAAAAAAGAAAAACAATACAGTTGAAATATAGATGCCAACACTGAGCAAAGAATTGAAACTGTCAGGAAGTTATTTTTAGAAAACATTAACCAGTAGCTATATTTAGACCAGTAACTTACCCTCCATGGTGTGGCTGGATGACATCTCTGTTTGAACGACCACGATTATTGTGCCTAGTTTGTGGAATACTAGAAGTTTGGGGATTCATCATTGAAAAGGGAGGACTGGGAGAATTATACTAGTAAAATTGACACTATCAGGGGGCTAAATTAACCCCCAAGAGTTTTTCTTTTAAATAGAACAATTTTGAAAGAGCCAGGGTGAAAAATTGAGTTGCTAGCTGCAAGGCAAGAGAATGGATCTGTACATATAAAGGAAAAGCACATGGGCGACTAAATTAAATAAAAATTACACACAAAATTATATTTGAGTACTTTCCTATGATTAGGACACTATTACAAAAAAAAAAAAAAAAGGAAAAAAAAATCACTTTAAGTTGTGCATGCCACAGTAAGCCTACTTAGCAAATTAAGCTTGCATCACATCGACAAAGGCTCTCGATATAGATGCTAATAGCTATCCCACTGACTCTTCTAAATAGTTCTAGTCAAACACAATTTAAGAATTGTATAATATCCACATAACTCTGATTAATAGTAATGGCACTTGCTCAACCCACAAGCCTCATGCAAACTGATTGAATTATGTGCATCAGCCCACAACATGACTCTGCATTTTTCTTGAAGGGAAAAAAAAAACAAACTTGGACCTAGTCCAAATTCATACATATTCCCTCATAAAATTGGAGCGCCCCAATCCAGTCCAGATTAGAACCAGACACTTAAAATTACTACATCAGCCACACAACTTAAAACCACTTCTGAGAAACTCCCACTCACAATTAAAAATTCTGTTAAAGGTCAACCAACAAACACCATAATGAATACACAAGTCACATGGTGCCCTCACAATGATACAATGAATTGATTCTTACCTTCTGGTAAGATGCCTGAACACCCTTTGCACAGTCTTTAAACAAGTGCTCTTCCTATATCAATGTGTTGCTAGGTACCCGAGGGTCGCCCTGACTTTTGCGAGATCAAAAAGAATCGGCCGGACTTTAGCTGGTGGGATAGTTGGGTGTCACGTACTGTGCGAACAGTCAGTTGTTCTAATTTCTTTCCTGTCGACTTTTGAAGGAGAGTTCTGCTTATAATCAAGTAGTTTGGTAGGTTGGGAGAAAGCGGAGTCAATTACAAACCACACAAACTGATCTTCTCGTGTTATTTTCTGTAGCCAAGACAGACTACAGACACTCGGAGTCTTATTGTAACAAATAAACTAAAACAATAGTTTCACTATTCTACGATATAGACTACACTAAGTTCCAAAAACTTCAGATTCGTAAAGATATAATCCTGAGGGTACTGTGTACCTAAGGGTTAGAAGCAGCCAGATTATAAAGGAAGGGCAAAGGTTAACACGCGGGTGTTTGTCTATTTTTAGGAAACAGACGAAATATTGAAAAGAGCACAGGGCGCGGGTGCTCAGCGGGTTTGAGGGTGTGGTTGAGTATTATTCTTTGCGCGCTAAAAAAAGTTGTACTCCACAGTCTGTCGGCTGAATTCTGTATAGCAGTGGCCTAATGCTTAGCTAAGTATACAATACATGCTGACCTTAGTAAAGTTTTAATGATCTAAGATCAAGTAGGAATGCTTGTTAACAAATTCCAATAAGAATTCAAGAGAAAACGAATAGGAGATCCCCTTATCCTGTCCCCCTCATCCCCTTATCCTGTCCCCCTCGTCCCCTTATCCTGTCTCCCTCGTCCCCTTATCCTGTCCCCCTGCATATGCTACTGACACTGAAGATTGAACAGTGCAACAATGGTTGACGTAATCTAGTAATTTTTAGATAATTTAAATGCTTCGAAGCTATACTTGAGTCATTATTGACCAGAGCCAATCCTAAACAGCTTGCACATACATTCATGCGTGCACACATGCACATGCACACACAATCACTGACACTTGAACACAAATAGCAATTTGTTAACAAACACACATATCTTGTGACAATGGAAACTTACCACAAATAATGAATAAGTAGAAACACAATGCATAGATTGAAGGAATAAGGAAGCTTAGCTTACATCAATTTATGGTTTTCTTAATCTGTGTCTGTCGTAAAAGAATCATGCGATGTAATAGGAATATTACAACAGATTCTGCATTAAACTAATCAGAGTTATTTCAATACTGATGAAGAACTCTGATTTCATTTTTATTCCGCTAACAAGCATAGCCCTCAGGCTTTGTGGTAGGTAGCATTGACAATATTCATATTAATTGATGATGGCTGTAGTAATTGAATTAGAAATCATAATAGTTAAAATAACAATTACTTTTGGCAGTGAGTTTATTCTGTCTATTCATTATAATTGGCTGGCTGATGCTTCTGTGAAGTTGATTACCAACTCAAGTGCAATACAGAAGGATAGGAGCAAGAGCAAGTCAAAAAGTGGAGGGGGGGGGGGGGGGGGGGGGGGGGGGCTTAGTCAATTGTACATATCTCAGGGGAAAAAAAAGAAGATAAAACAACTATAGTCCTGGAGTATGACTGCTTTGAAGTATAAGTACTTTGATGATTCATTTTGAGCTACAAAAGCTCAAGCATGTCACTCAAGAGTTTCATAGTTAAATGATATTCATAGCTACTGTGAATGACATTGTTTTCCTTAAATACCACCAGTACACATACTAGCTATCAGAACACAGTTATTAGCTTGCTACCCTTAATAGAGTTGTCGTACTACACCATCATCACCCATTTCATGATCGAATTTTTGGACCCACATACAGTAAAATCAGATACAATTCGGTATCTTCACCTACAGACGATAAATTATCAAGTAAAAAACGGAAAGAATCAAACTGTGATATTGGAAGAGTCCAAAATTCCTAAGTCCTTACGCAATACTATTTGACAGAGTTGGCTAGGATTATTGTACAATTTCCAACATTTTTTGGCCTCAGTTGCACGATGCTCCACAATCGTTCAACAGCCCCTCCCTCTAAGTTGCCAAGCGATAGCTCCTCCCACATTTTTGTTTGAAATGCGGCGCACGAAAACTGCAGAAGCTAAGGAAAAGAAGAACTGAGGGTAGATGGTCTGGAGTATTGCTGTAGTTGCAGTTGGCGTAAGTTAGTCAGAGCCTAGCTAAGCCTAATTCCTTACAATAAGTTAAACTGCAATACTATTTGATTTTTTGACTGAGTTGGCTAGGCTTATTGTACAATTTCCGGTTGACATGAAGCTACCTGTTCTTGTTGATGTAACTCATTTTTTCATGGGTTCTTGCAGCACTAACATATGTGTTATGCCATGTTAAAATGGCAATAAGAAGTGTACTGTGAAAAGAGAGCACTAAACAGAATTTGGGTTTTGGGGTTTGATTTGGGAATGTCTTTGGGATTAGGGAAAGTGTAGTCATGATTAAGCAATACCTTCTCTTATTCTTAGATGGATTACATTATAGCAATCACAAAACCATTGGGTAAAAGATTGACATAAACAGAAATAGCATGAACAGCACAGAATGATAATTTGTATACAACAGCAGAGGTGCTCGATCTTTTGGATAGCCATGAAGTCATGGAAGATGACATGATGTCTTCGCTTGATACTCCTGATTTAGATGCTGAAAGTGTAGACGAATATTATGCTGAAGGTGATGGCTTTGCTAGTGATGGGTCAGCAATGCTTGTACCTCCAGAATACTTAATGCAGTGATCATTCTCCATGGAATCCAGTGTCAAAAGAAGAACTGATGGCTTTTGTCGGTTTAGTTATTGCTATGGGTATAGTGTCCCTTCCATCACTAACTGATTACTGGTCAATAGAGCCTATGCACTGTCATTCTTGGTTCCGGCTAGTAATGCCTCATGATCGCTTTATACAAATTATTCGCTATATCCATGTTGTTCACAACAATACTGCTCTATCAAGGACAGATCCTCAGTTTGATAAACTATGGAAAATTCGCCCACTCATAGATTGCTTGGGAAAATTATCCAAATTTTCAATGTTTTTTCTCTTTCCATACTTCAATCACTCAAATGCATATCATACGATACTTTTAAAATGTTCCAATTACCATAAAATTGAGATGATTCAGCAAACGTAAGTACAATAGCATCTTAGAGTAATACAACTGATACTATAAATAAGGTTGTGAACATATAAATAGTATAATAGCTTAGCGTTAAAACGTTCCATTACAGGAATATACAATATTTTCTATCATGGTGATAACATCTCGTTACCATGGCAACTTGATGACATCATAGATGTTGAATCTGAAAGAAAAAGTATTATTTAATAACATACTAACTTAACATCAAGTATAAATGCTTGTTGTTGATGTTATTCACAATTTAAGTGAACTCCTTAAAAATGTGCTTTTTTGGCTTCCCTAATTCAGTAGTTAAAGGGTTAAATCTTGCAAAGATATGAGAAATAGCTATTACTATACTTTGTCAGAGTGTGATATGCAGGAATGTTGCTAAGTAATACAGAGGATTTCAATTAGGATGAATTTTATCTGTTGTGCTTCCTGGTGACTACCACTTACAGCTATTATGCTGCTTGATATGTAGTTGCTATGTTGACAATTATAATAAAATCAGATTACTTTGAAGAAAGTCTAGTCAGTTACGTCCTGCCATTAGTTAGTTAGTTGTCCTGCAATAGCTAGCAAAATTACTATTTAATGACTGACGAGACACTAAAAATATTTACTCAAATATCCAGATATTTTTACTCTTAGAGGGTTCAAACTTACTATGTTGTAATAGTATATCACTTCACACTAATAATTGTGTCACACAATTCTTTAAACATCAGTCATAGGTAGGGGGAATTATTACAGGACTGAGTGAAATAATTATAAACTTTATGTGAACAAAAGAATAGGTCCTATAGAGCTACAAATTACTATGACAAATTTTGTAATTATGCAAAAAAAAGAATACTACATCAAGTAAGCTCTCCTATTGTTTTGTCACTCTCACTTCTAGTTCGTTGAAACACAAGTCCATGCTTTAGCAAAATGTTGAAGTATTATGTATTAAATGAATACTGAAGCAATCTCTTAGCAGACCTCTACTGCTTTACTGCTAGAATATGGCAGTGATTGAAAATAAAGATTACCTGGATAACTAGATATGACTGTTTGTGTATATATAATTATATTCCTAAAGTTTGTTTGATCATTTATTGTTTACCTGATGCAGGCATTTACAGAGGAGTGGACGTCTAGTTGTGATAAATCAAGTTTGGCTGAATGAAGGCACAGGTGCATAAGTGAAACAATGGCAGTTCAACAATTCTCAGCGTCAAATTCTTCTCTGGATGTGAGAGATATTGAGGCAAATTCTATTATTGAGCAAGATCAAGTAAGTACATGATTGATTCGGGGAACGCTGCTTTATTTCTCCACACTGATTGTGATGTGGGGTGTGCCGTCTGATATAATAATCAAAATCTATAGTCATAAAGGTAGGGGCGGATTTAGGTGGGGCTCGACTGGTGTCGTATGAGCCCCCTTTTTCAGAATGAACCCTCATTTTTAACTACTCTTACCTGTATGTAAGTGGAAATAAAAGTATACTGTAATAGAAATAACTTTTTGTTTGTCATTGTTTTTCCTCGTCCCCCAGTAATTGGTATCAATGAACTAGCTACTGATGATTATCTAGCTAGCTTAGACCATATTCAGAGTTATTAAGCAGGACAGGTTATTTGATTGTGTTTGTAGAGAATTCCTTCTGAAAGTTGGAAACCTTGGAGAAGAAGAAATCATGACTCTGCAGGTACTGTTGAGGCACAGACTCAGGAGTTGTTCCGCAAGTTCCAAGGGATACTCAACAAACTCACTCCACAGAAGTTCCAGACTTTGGCTGAGCAAGTCCTCAAGCTAGATATCAATTCTGAGGAGAGGCTTAGTGGCTGCATTGATAAAGTTTATACTAAGGTACACCTTATACATTAGTTAGCATCACATGAGTCACCAATTGGGGCTGAAAAGGTATGTTTCCAGGTAAACATAGTTACACTAGCTAGTAATGAACTAGTGGTGTACTTGAGCACAAATGGTGAGCGAGCCTCCTTAGTTAGTTTACATAAGATTACAGTATTGTGATTATTTTTAACTTCTAAAGACAGCTAAAATATTTATTTGCTACTAAAAAGTAAATGTTGTGTTATTCTTTAGATAAGCAGTAACTGTAATGCACAACACTTTCACACTTACATGTTTGCTGAAAATATCAACACAAAAGTTACCTTTGTGCTTAGACTATTGATTGGACAAGGGATTTTCAGGCAAGGAATAATATTGTTACATAGGGAGTTTAACTATGACAAATAGCGCATAACTTACCACCACCACTAATTCGAATAAAAAATGAATTCTGGAAAGTTCGTAAGTTTTAACTGCACCCGCAAAATAATTCAAAGTAGTAATATGAATGATATGGTTAAAGAGTGATAAATCAACAGATCCTCTTCAGGGAGTATGGGACGAGATCGACCTCCTAGCAAACACAAAAATGAGAGTGTCAAAGTACAAAATGGCATATGTACATCCAAACACATATAAACAAACAAACATCCGCGATTTTCACTTTGCCCAAAGCTAGCAGTGCTTTTTGTATCTGCATGTTTCATTTAAATTTCACTAATTTTTGTAACCTGATGAATATAGCAGTATGACTGTCAAAGCGTCACTGAAATATTAAATTAAAAAATATCGATTACTATTATTATTATTATTATCATTATTATTATTATTTCAGGCTTTAGAAGAACCAATGTATGCAATGGCTTATGCCAACCTGTGTAAGGTGATGTGCCCCATTACGGTCGAGTATACATCTAAAGATGGCAAGACCAAGCGGACCAACTTCAGGAGAATGCTCCTTACCAAATGCCAGAGAGAATATGAGAAGAACAAGAAGGATGACGAGAGTTTGGAGACCATGCAGAAGGAAATAGAGAGTGCAGAAACGGTGAGACATGGGCTGGGAGAATTGTAAGATATAGTTATAAAAGTAATCTGTTTTAGGGGCTTGACTAGTGGTGTGTGCGTGCGTGTGTGTGTACATATGTGTGTGTGTGTGTACATATGTGTGTGTGTGTGTGTGTGTGTGATGTGCATATGTAATGTGTGTGTTGGCTGTGTGGAGAGAGGCTGTGTCCTCGGCATAGGGCCTGAGGTCTGAATTCAAGCCCCACTCAGGCAATGCTGGTTTTTCCATCTGCCTCCCACCTGTCTATCCAGCTGTGATTGGGTACCTGACATTTGCTAGGGTGCAAATTCAAGGCCATTTCTCATAAAACAGCAATAGTCCAGGTGGGACTTTGAGTGCCCATACCACTTGCACAGCTCACAGTGTCTGGGTTAGAGCACAGGCATCCTGGCTCTGTCAAGTACGCGTGACCATCAAATGGCAGCAAGACAATTCGCATTTTTGCATTTGAGTGTATGTGTGTGGTGTGTGTATGTATGATGGTGTATATACAGGACCAGAAGCGTGCTACTCTGAAGGAAGAGATGGAATTGACATTGAAAAAGACTAGGAAGAAATCCCTGGGAAACATCAGGTTCAATGGAGAGTTATTCAAGTTGCAGATGTTGTCAGAGACCATCATGCATGAGTGTATTACTCGTTTACTCAAGTCTTCATCGGATGAAGAGAGTTTGGAGTGTTTTGCCAGACTTATCACTGCCACTGGCAAAGACCTGGACAAAGAAGCAGCAAAGGTAGATTTGATGTAGTAAGTAAGGATTGTGGGTTTAAAAGTAGTCCATTATTTCTGGCAGTATGACGGTGTCATGTTTTGATATTGCTAAAAATATGTTTTCTGTAGGTGCGTATTGATACCTATTTTAAGCGTATCAATGACATCATCAAGAAAGGCAAGATTCCTGCCAGAGTCCGCTTCAAGCTACAAGATGTGAAAGAGTTGAGAGGGAACTGCTGGATACCTCGAGTGAGTGAATGATCAACAATTAATGACAATATATCAGGTTTGAGAACAAGAGAGTGCGTGCGGTGGAGTTTAGTTCTTCCAAGTTAGATTATTTAATCAACAATTTTGAGAAATTATTATTTATCCTGTCCCTCTATTCACACATTAAATTGTCAAAGGCAAGTTCAAAATTATACTCAATTTTATGACACATGAGATGTGAGCTTCACTTACTGTACATATATTTACTACGTGATTATATTTTCTTTTTGTGTGTAGCGTAAAGATTCAGAGTGTTTAGCAATAGGAGTTAGAAATTGGGGGTAGGAGTGGGAAGGAGTTAGGTGTGCCAGTTAACTTTTCACTGTATGTTTTTTTTAATGCTTTGTTGGTTTTTGAGTGCTTTATCAATACCTCCTTCCTAACTTGACTTCAGAAAAACCAAATGACCAATGTATAAAATAAGTTGTATAAAAAATGTTATAATAATAATCTGTAATATCCTGTAATTGTGCACGAGGAATACTATTTATAAATGGACTAAATAAGTTACGGAAGTTACAGCGGCTCTTCAGCGCAAAGGAGCTGAGAGACAAGAAGCCTACTCAGATGCTTCGTAGAATTCAACAGTTCTTAGGAGACCGAACCGTTGCTACCGATATTAACTCTTTCTATAGCGTCTGCCAAATAGTGTGAGAATGATACTTGCCTCAACTCTTGCCTCTAGTAGCCTTAGTTAGCTGAGTTGGCTGACAAGATTATGGATTATGGATGTTGCTTCACCAGCCATCTCCAGTATGCAGCACTAGGACAAGTCTCCACAGCTCTGCACTGAAGTGGATCAACTGCTTGCAGAGGTCACATGTCTTCAGGGACTAGCCGAATTACTGTCAACCAAACATCAAGTTACTCCTCCAAGTTGTTGTCCTTCGCCTGTCAATTCCTCGTTCATCTTTTCCTCATTCATCCTCTTCTCTTTCATCCTCCCCTTCAACAGCCTCGTCATCGTCATCTTCCAACACCAGTGAATTGATCTGCTGGTATTACCTCAAGTATGGTGAGTCTGCCACCCTCACAGTCTGTATCTCGAGGCTGTCAGTCACACATCAATTCCTTATGGCACTTGATCACTCACTCTCTACCTTGGCCTCAAGATGTACATTCCGCTGGATTTTCATCATTGTGGATGTTCGCAAGCCAATCATTGGAGCCAATTCCTGCATCACTTTAGTCTCTTGGTGGACATCAAGCATCACATGCTTTGCAATGGACTCACACATTTAGCTATTCAAGCTATTCAAGCCATCATCATTGTCTTACTATAACACCACGTGAACCCGCTAATGAGTATGCATCTCTTCTGCGTGAATTTTCATCAGTCACTCTTCCACATACTGCTGAGCATTCGGTGAAACACTCAGTCACGCACCACATCCGGACCACTGGACCACCTGTCTCTTCTCGTGCTCGTCACCCTGCCCTGAATGACTCAAGGTTGCTCACCAAGAGTTTGAGCACATGCTCCAGTCCGGTATCACCCATCCTTAATCCAGTAGTTGGTCCTCACCCCTTCACATGGTCCCCCAAAAGACTCCTGGGGATTGGCGACCATGTGGGGATTATCATGCTCTGAACTCTCACACGGTTCCAGATCGCTACCCAGTACCTCATATTCAGGACTCTGCATCTCTCCATGGTGTTGTTACCTTCTTCAACAAAATAGACCTCATGAAAGCATACCACCACATCACAGTTGAACCTGACGACGTACCCAAGACCGCCATAATCAACCCTTCGGTCTCTATAAGTTTATTCATTTGCCCTTTTGGTTGCGGAATGCGGCACAGTTGTTTCAGAGGTTTATGGACCAGGTTCTTCGCGGCCTGAATTTCTGTTTTGACTCCACCAGTTACCCACCATAAGGACAAATCGACACCTCTATAATGGACTGATGAAGCTGTTGCCACCTTCAATGCTACCAAAGCAGTTCTCGCCAACACCACACTTCTCATCCACTTCCCCATGCCTAATGCTCCCACATGTCTGATGACCCATGCCTAATGCTCCCACATGTCTGATGACCCATGCCTAATGCTCCCACATGTCTGATGACCCATGCCTATGACACTGCCGTCAGAGCAGTCCTCCAGTAGTACACTGGAACTACCTGGCATCCTGCCGCTTTCTTCTCCAAGACGATGAAGCCAGCAGAGACCAGGTATAGTACTTTTGACAGGAAGTTGCTAGCCATTTATTTTTCCATCAATCATTTCCACCACTTTGTGGAGGGTCGTTCATTTCACATCCTGACAGACCGCAAGCTGCTCACACATGCCCTGGACACTCGATGCGATACTCTCCCCACGACAAGCTTGTCATCTGGACTACAATGTCCAGTCACATCTGACATTTGATATGTCAAGGACTGCAAATGCCCTGGCAGATGTACTGTCTAGGATTGAGATCAATGCTTTTCGCAATGGATCGCCCCAATGGTCAACTTTAGTGAAACTGATACTCAAACCAGTGATGGCGACATTTTATGTCTCAAATTTTCACCGTCCTCCCTCAAGCTGGATGTACGCACAACCACTTGTGCCTAAGGATTTTTGTTGTGCTGTTTTTCGAGTCTCTACATAATCTATCTCACCCCAGTATTCATGCGACTCAATGTTTTCTGACTACTCGTTATGTCTGGCCTTAGCATCAAGTCTGATGTACGGAAATGGAATCATACCTGCCTCCAGTACAACGACACACTTGCTCACCTCTTTCTACATTCACCACTCCCGGACAACATTTTGATCATGTGCAGGGTTTCATACAGGATTTTTTTCTGGGGGAGGGGTGGGAGAAAGAGTTTAGGAAGGAGGAGGGGCACACATAGCAAAATATTTGTTTGAATACACCCATCTTTGCTGAAACCACACCCATTTGATTAAAAATAGTCTCACATCTAGAATTAGTGATATCTATCTTGGAAGGCTTAAGTGTACTGAAATTGAAGGACCTCAATTAACTGAAGTGCAAATATTAGACGTATACAATCAACAAATTCACAGAATACTTAAGTAGTAATATTATTAATTTATTTCATGAAAATCTGGGGGGGGGGGGGAACTCAAGTGGGGGGAGAGGGGGGGAGGGGGAAATCCCAGGGCACCCCTACCTCTGTATGAAACCCTGATGTGCACATCGACATTGTGGGTCCCTCTACCTCCTTCCAGTGGTTTCAGCTACATGTTGACTTGTATCGGCCGGCTTACACGCTGGCCCGAAGCTTTTTTATGGTCGACATCACTGCTGAGACATGTACATCCACATTTGTGTCTGGATGGATTGCCCGATTTTGAGTCCCTGCCACAATCACCTCTGACAGAGGATGTCAGTTCGAATCTTCCTTGTGGGAACAGCTGACACTTCTCCTTGGTATCCAGCATATTCACACCACAGCATATCACCCAATCACGAATGGCATGGTGGAAAAACTTCATCATCAACTAAAAGCTGCTCTCAAAACATATCCTGCTCCTGAACGTTGGACAAAGCCACTTCCAATTGTGTTATTAGGAATCTGTACACAGCACTTAAGGAAAACGATCTTCACTGCACTGCAGCAGAAGTTGTTTATGGGACGACACCTCGACTCCCAGGGGAATTGTTCACTCCTTCAGTTGCCCCTAGTGACCCTTCCAGTTACTGTCTACCTTCAAATCTTCGATGCAATTCTTCACGACCTGTACAACGCATTGCATATGTTAGTCCCGCACTTTCCACTTGCACACACGTATTTATCAGGCATGATGCCCCGGGAAAGCCTCTTCAATTGCCTTATGATGGGCTATACATGGTTCTCAAGAGCGGGATGACAAGCACTTCATTCTTGACATAAATAATCGTCACAACATGGTTTCCTTTGACAGGTTGAAGCCCCCCATACAGTGAAAGCTCACCTCCATGTACTTCTCTCATGGATGCCACCCCACAAAGTACACCTCCACCAAAACACCTGTTTCCCAGGCATCCCCTACTACTATGCAGACTATGAGGCCAGGACACGTGTCTTCTGGCAACATCATCTTCACAAGATTTCGTGCCCAGCAGGTCACTGGGAGGGGAGCACTGTGGCAGACACTCAGAACTTCCTTAACTGTAACCACCCTATGTCATCACTACCTCATCATTTATATCATGTCACATTCTTATTTTTATGGCCATCTATCTTATAATATAGTTCGTGTAGCGCACGTGAAATAATTAGTGTTACTTGTTAGTGCTAGATAGAGAACTAGTTAGTTCCTCTTACTCCTAGATATCGTCGCCATCATTACTGACAGACAAGTGTATTAATAACAGTTACGCCATGACGTTGAGGTCGGTATGACACAACCAAGGGCCTAAGGCCCTAGGATAGCATATATCTGGTACAGACTGGACACGGAGGGATGCAACCGACTTGTACCATGGGTCTAGGCTATAGAAAAAGCATAAAACTCGTTTTGATTGACCTACTCACTTATTTAGAAGGTTGGTATGACATATTTTCACTGCAAATTGAGCAATCTTATGAGATGGTTTGAACGTATTATATGGTACAATTATAGATTATTAGTGGTAGTATTGTTTGACTACATTATTTAAATTATACAATTATAGTGTATTAGATTGCAGTGTCATGAAAAACAATTTCTACACTTAATTAAACAATTATTTATCCAGAGTTATTAAGCAGAACAGGTTATTTGATTGTGTTTGTAGAGAATTCCTTCTGATAGTTGGAAACCTTGGAGAAGAATAAATCATGACTCTGCAGGTACTGTTGAGGCACAGACTCAGGAGTTGTACCGCAAGTTCCAAGGGATACTCAACAAACTCACTCCACAGAAGTTCCAGACTTTGGCTGAGCAAGCCCTCAAGTTAGATATCAATTCTGAGGAGAGGCTTAGTGGCTGCATTGATATAGTTTATACTAAGGTACACCTTATACATTAGTTAGCATCACATGAGTCACCAATTGGGGCTGAAAAGGTATGTTTTTCCAGGTATTTTATATTCTTAGTTCTAAGTTTGTAAGGATGATAACCTGCCGTCAGAAAATCAAGTGTATAAATGTATAGGTGTGTGTATGCATTGGCACAAAATTAATTTAGGGATGACAAGTATTATAAATATAGTTACACTAGCTAGTAATAAATAAAAATGAAGTAATAATACAACTATATAAGGAGCAGCTAACATACTTCATTACAAAAGTAGGAGCAAACATACTAGCATAGACTTGCAATTTTCATAAAGCTAATTAGTCTAGCTAATACTGAATATGTTGCGGTAATTCATTGGTAAGTGAGCAAAGTGAGCGAGACACTGTCAGGGGTAACACAATTTGAAAATCGGGAATATGAAGTATGAATGCCATTTTGTACTTTGATCCTTGCATATTTGTGTCGGCTCGGAGTTCAACCCTGTCCCAAACTTCACTGAATAGAATCCACTGGCTTATCTGCCTTTACCTGTATCATCCAATGAAATTGAATTGTTCATCGCTTTGAATTCTCTTTTGTTAGTGCAGTTAATACTTACTAACTTACCGGAGTTAATTTTCTATTTGAATTAGTAGGGTGTAGTTAATGGACTATTTGTCGTAGCTATATGCCCTACTCGGCAGTATTGTTCCTTACTTGAAATCCATTGTCTAATATAGTCTAACCACATAGGTAAGTCTTGTGTTAGTATGTCCAGTGAACGAGTGACTA
>WLWD01001058.1_pt1 | contig 16959 bp, 15 predicted proteins | sample 6712731 | NCBI WGS metagenome assembly WLWD01 (sample SAMN12718690, study PRJNA576275) | sponge metagenome | isolation source: marine sponge | host: Mycale hentscheli | place: New Zealand: South Island, Marlborough, Capsize Point | collected 2014-11-01
CCCAACTTGGGCTAAATTCATCGTAGCTAGTTCGTTTTGCAGAAAGAAGATGTCCGCTGATGAGACCAAAGCTCCTCTAACTGATCCTCCCCTTTACCCCGCCTATAACTCGTCTTACCAACCTGCTGTCTCGTACCAGGTTCTTCAGGCGGACATTAGTCGGCAGGGCGTAGTCCAGGTTCCTGAGGAGGCTTTGCAGGAAAAGAGTGAAAAGAAAGAAGAGAAAGAAGAGAAAAAGAAAAAAAACGTTGAGCTTGATGATGGCGACGATCTGATTCCCGGCACAAATCCAGGAGGCATTCCTGACAAACATTTCAATGTAAGTTTTCTCCACTTTTAGACTGTAAAGTTTACCATAAAATCTTGAAGCAGTTCTATTAAAAATCAATGTTGAAATTAAAGTTTCATGTAAGTAATTGTATTTATTTGTATACAATATACCTATAGCTTGACTTTGAGCACTGCTTTACTGAGCACAAAAGTACCAAGACCTTCAGCCAGCTTTACAAAGTGGTTGGGCTCATCTACAAGTACACCAAGCTCACCATCTACCATATCTTTGTCATTCTCATTGGCATACCCATGGCCATCCTGTGGGCGATCATCAACGGAATAGTGGTCTTCAGCATAGTCTGGTTGTGGGGTCCGGCCATCAAGCTCGTGGTCCTGGCCGTGTATGCTGCTGCTCCCGCATTCACCTCTCCGATCCAGGCCATGCTGGCGCCATTAGCTGATGTAATTGCTCGCATATTCAGGCAAATTCGAGTCCGAGCTAACATTAATGGGTCATTTATAAAAAATATAAACCCTGAACACATGGCTTAGTGATAAAGTGTTCCATTTATCATTGTTTTTATGTGTAGTGGTATGTAGCTAATTGTAAGCTATCATTCAGTATGTGGTGTTTTTTTTTTAAAGTTTTGTCATTCTCTTTACCTTCTGTTTATAAAATGTCTTTTAAGTATGTGGGAATAAAAAAATTCATTTAATTTTAAATTTAATTGCTACAACGATGACAATTGACCTTTTAAATATATCATACAGTTGGAATTATTGACAGAGAACTCTCTGACAAGTAAATTACCTCTATTTAGTGAATTTGCTGCTAATCCACTAATAGAAAATGTATAGTTTATCCCTCTTAAAGCAAATACATCTTAGTTTTTGAACTGAAACTGGTCCAAATTGTTCTCAGATCGGAGGCATTACTGTAAGGTGTAAACCCTCATCCCTATCTTTTATACTAATACATTTATTGAAGCGAGTGTCCCAACAGCACTTAATTTTCTCTATTAATAATGGGGGCTACACTTAGCTAACTTAATTACATCATAGCTCACTGTAGCAAGTTGTAAGCATTAGTTTCATCGTCTTCTTCATTTGGTTTACCTGTCATGTGACAAAATTTGTATGGCCTTGGGTAAGATAATATGTAGACATATTGTGGCAGTCATTATAATCTTCCCCTGCTTGGTCTCTAAAACTGTATTACATCATAGGTCATTACAGTCTAAATATAAAACCACATGCAATTACTTAATTGATTAACACATTTCAGAAAATGTCAACAGCGATGGTGACCTGTAGGTATGAGGAAATACCTGACATTCCAGTAGTAGCCTCCTGTGTAGGGCTCAACTAATTTTCCCTAATTTTTATTACTGCAGACAAGTCCAGCAAGAAGTTTAATTGGCTCATATTGCAGCTTCTTTTCCAAATCTCTGACTTACTAAGAAATCAGTGTGTGGAAGCCAAAACATGACAACTTCCCTAGGATTAATTCAAAATAGTAAAACGCCAACAAATATACACAAAACAACAACAAAGATCACCAACAGATATCAACCCTATTTGACTACCATATTACCTTCATGCTTCCACTAATAGCTAGATCGTAGAGTATAATTTCTCTATAGCTATTTTTAAGGAATTTTTTTTTGCTAAACTTGAGCTTTTTAACAGAATATGGCCAGAGAGAGTTAACATTGCAGATCAATGAAAGTTTATTATGTGGACAAGGAAATGTTGATTTCTTCTGTAGCTTTGGGTATTGACAACAGCAGCCCTATCTTATGACTTTCAATGGAGCCTAAATGAATGTTTATTTAATCAGGATGTGTGTTTGTTCTACCTCTAGAGAGTCTGAAGTACTGGTATTATTCTTGAAGTGTTTGTATATTTACCTGCAGATGTGGGACATAACAGATGAAGACCAGTTGAATAGCTAACCTTTTGTCCTGGAACAACTTTTACCATTTGTATTGGAGATCCACATCTTGTGCGTTTGACCACATTCATACACTATAGGCAAGGTATATTCTGTTTGGAATTGAAAGAGACGTACACTTGCTAATCGACTTATAAAATATCTGTGTAAGTTGACACATGCTCATCATTGACCATGTTTAGCAAATCAATCTAATTTGCTGATTCATTTTCCCTGGCAACTAGGTACTAAATACCTATGACAGTACTTGTGACAACAAACAGCCCTAGGCTTTTCTTGAATACTTTGTTATTTCTCAGAGACTTGCTGGCCACTGGAACCTTCTTGTTAGTAATTGCTGGTGTCCAGATTAGTATTAGAATAACAAACATTATGTCCATATCAAAGAATTCTGCCTTGGAACTACTCTTCATTGTCGTGAGCAGCAAACAGACTAGAAACATGTGATATGTGTAATGTATTATTTGGGTGGGCTCTTAAATTCCATATTTTGGCACTATTACAAGTGTTTTACAGTAACTAATTTACCCCAAATTTCTCCAACTAGCTACTTCAGCCTAGATGAGCTATTGTGGAGATAGCTATTGCAGCTCTTCCCTCCTACACAAAGTGGTTTATTTTTGTAGATTTAATGATGGGAGTTGTATTTTAATTAAAATTCGGAGCATTATTATGGTCTTTTTTATTATTATTTTTTTTATTAGTCACTTGTATTAGTATAAAAAATATCAATTACCTAACTGCAGAGTAACAGGAATGCATAGTTAAATTAAAAATTGACTGTAGCTGTTCAAAATGACACATTATTGGAATAGAAGACGAGAAGGGAGTGACAGAGATGCAGTGAGACTTGAGGGTCTGCCTTCCGGTATTGGCGCATGCGGAAGCCCTACACGGTTACCAGCGGCGGGACTAATAATAGCTATTACATCATCCGTCTAGCAAAGTGAACCCTGGGCCAGTCTAGTCTGGCGTAGCCGACCCTTTACCTTCCCATTATATGTGGTCTGGTGAGAGCTCCACATCGGATTGGTACTGGAGTTACTATAGTGGCGCCCAATCAGATTGCAGTATCGGTAATTAGTGTCATTCCTTTGAGACGGTACTAATGCGTGTAAGTTTAAAGGGAACGTGCGTCAGCACGCAACGCAAGCAACCTATTCTGGCGAATTGTAAGGCAACGATCAAGACTAAAATCACTGAAGTGTTTTAGGAGATGGGATGGCCTTCAGCTAAGCCTGAGCAACACTAAATTGTAGAAGCTATTTTGAATAGAGAAGTTTTTGTAATTCTTCTTACTGGATACGGAAAGAGTGCCTGCTATCAGTGTTGCCACTTCTTCACAAAAAGATGTACCCAAGTAAAGCTCCAATTGTTCAGGGGTTGTAAGTCCCTGAGCAGAAGCTTCAATTTGAAGGACCACCTAGGCAAAGCCCTAGGATGCAGCATACACCGATGCCCTATTCTTAGAAGAACCAGACACCCCAAAAGTGCACTAGTTATCACTTTACCAATAATCGAAAAAGATATAGACTGAGGAAAGAGGCCTCAGGCCTTTTCATATGGAATGACAGTCTTAGTGAGCATGCTCACCAAGCAGGATGTAATGTATGAATATGATTAGGTTCATGCAGGAATAATGTCATTAAGTGTCAGAAGGTGATATCATGGCGTTGTTTGGTGTAGACCCAAACACCAATCATAGTATTAGTAGTTTCTCCACTCAGAGCACTAATAAAAGATCAGGTAAAATTATACTTCTCTTTCTATATGGGTGAACTACTTTTGTCTCTGAAACAGGTATCGGCACTAACAAAAAAAGGTTTTGAAGCATGCTGTGTTCTTGAAAATGATGAAATTGTGAATGAAGGAATATCCAATGGAGACTATCAATTTGTTTATTTCACTCCAGAAACTCTTCTGTTAAGTAAAAGATGGAGAGCTGTGTTGGCTGGTGATGTACTTTCTAGCAGGCTACACTAATATTTTATAGTTGATGAAGCTCATACAGTTGTGCAATGGCAAGTGCATGGCATGATATATACTGTTGTTGTGTTGGTTTCACAAATATTCTTTTTATGTAGGGGAGAAACTTTCCGAAGCATTTTGTTGCGAATAGAAGAAATTTGTAGCTTAATCCCTGAACATGCACACATCATGGCACTTACAGCTACAGCTACAGAAAGACTAAGAAAAGATGCCTCAAGATTAATGGGATTAAGGAATGAAGTTGTAGTGGCCATATCTCCTTGCAAAGATAATATCATGTATGTTGTTGTCGAATCTGATGGAATTGAAAAGATATTTGAACCATTAGCGACAAAATTACTTCAAAAACAAGCATCATATCCTCGCACATTAATTTACTGCAGTTCTTTTGCAGACTGTTCAAATGTTTATTCCTTTTTTAAGACATATCTATAAAAGAATACAGCAGGAACCACATTGCCTGATATTCCAGGATTTAGGCTTGTGGACATGTATAATTATAAGCTGTATAGATCCTGAAGTAAAGGAGAAGATTGGGAAACTTTTTGTAATAGATTCTCCTCTACGATATTGTGATAGCCACGACAGCATTTGGATTGAGTATAGACTGTCCTGATGTACGTCATGTTACTAGCTTTGGTTTTCCCAGTGACATCGAATCCGATGACCAGGAGACAGGGCGAGTTGGTCGAGATAGCTTTCCTGCACTTGCTACCTTTTGATAACCAAAAAATTAGTAGTGCAAGAGAGATTTATTACTTTCACAGTATGACAACTATAGTCGAAATGTTTATGTTGTGATCTGTGTCAGCAAATTTGCAAATGCACCCAATGTCATACTCAACAGTTTGTACTCCATAACACAATAAAATAATGATCAAGGTATAGCGTATATAAGTTTTCATATTATATATGTTTAATTATCCAGTCAATAACTGCATCCACATGAATGGAGAAGAATGTCACGTGGATTGGGAAAAGTTTGATGTTATCTGCCCTTCTGATAAGAGAAGATAGTGTACTTTTTCAAATGTTCAATAATTTTGTTCAGATCTTCTGAAAAGCCTGGTGCATTGTGTAGACCAGAAGGTTTCTTGACATTATTGCATTCATCAAAATTGTCAAGCAGGGGTGAAATCATTTTGATAGTTTTGCCAATGAGAATCATGTTGTCCGTTTTATTCATGTTCAACCTTTACAATTCTGTTCAGATGTTCTTGGTGCAGGTCACATGGAATGTTTCTTCCAGGGGCATTGTGTGTATTAACACATCTGTTCCAGATGAGCTTTTGAGCTTGTCTAGGTGGTAGCTAGTTCAAATTCGAACTGGCACAGCATGCATAAGACTTCAATGCTATATTTCTTTCTTCCTGAACTTTTAAAAATAGGAAGCAAATATCGCCAGCATCTGAGAATCCTTTCTCTATCACCCTCCTTTATAGCATCAAAAATTCCAGGTAAAAGCAGCCCAGACCAAGAAACTTTTTGCCATATTCTAGTACATTACATATTTTATTTATTTAATACAGGAGAATATTATGAGTCTTACATTACAGATTGATTAGCTACAAATATCAATATTCTTCGACTTATCAATATTCTTCGACTTATACATGTCTATACTGTGTATATGCTACACTTACCTCTTTTTTCTTTGCAAAAGTTGTATAGGCATAAAAACACTTCTTGCAAACATTGCTTCTTTCCTGCTGTAATTTCCATATATTAGTGACTAATTCGATTCCTGTGCTCCTAGAAGACATCTGTTTTTAACATTAGTCGAATTAGCACAAGCTAAACAAAGAGCTGCACTTGATGAAGCTGCCATAACTAAACAGTAAGTGCGCGCGTACGTTACGGCGTAAAAAACGCTCACTGAAACGCAAACTTTACTTGGCCTCAATGCTGACGTCACGTACGTGGACGAGTACCAATCCGATGTGTGTGTGCTCTCACGAGACTGTACACGTTCCTTCCCCCCACGCCCACATATAACGGGAAGGTAAAGGGTCGGTCGGCATAGTTCTATGATCAAGGTCTCCTGGCTACACACAAAAACCACCCAACTCGGGGTAAATTCATCGTAGTTCGTTTTGCAGAAAGAAGATGTCCACTGATGAGACCAAAGCTCCTTTAACCGATCCTCCCCTTTACCCCGCCTATAACTCGTCTTACCAACCTGCTGCCTCGTACCAGGTTCAGGCTGACATTAGTCGGCAGGGCGTAGTCCAGGTTCCTGAGGAGGCTTTGCAGGAAAAGAGTGAAAAGAAAGAAGAGAAAAAGAAGAAAAACGTTGAGCTTGATGATGGCGACGATCTGATTCCCGGCTCTAATCCAGGAGGCATTCCTGACAAACATTTCAATGTAAGTTTTTTAGACTAGCTAAAGTGTACATATACCATAAAATCTTGAAGCAGTTCTATTAAAAATCAATGCTGAAATTAAAGCTTCATGAAAGTAATTGTACCTATAGCTTGACTTTGAGCACTGCTTTACCGAGCACAAAAGCACCAAGACCTTCAGCCAGCTTTACAAAGTGGTTGGGCTCATCTACAAGTACACCAAGCTCACCATCTACCATATCTTTGTCATCCTCATTGGCATACCCATGGCCATCCTGTGGGCGATCATCAATGGAATAGTGGTCTTCACCATAGTCTGGTTGTGGGGTCCGGCCATCAAGCTCGTGGTCCTGGCCGTGTATGCTGCTGCTCCTGCATTCACCTCTCCGATCCAGGCCGTGCTGGCGCCATTAGCTGATGTAATTGCTCGCATATTCAGGCAAATTCGAGTCCGAGCTAACATTAATGGGTCATTTATAAAAAATATAAGCCCTGAACACATGGCTTAGTGATAAAGTGTTCTCTTTATCATTATTGTTTTTATGTATAGTTGTAGCTAATTGTAAGCTATCATTCAGTATGTGTTTTGTTTTTTTAAAGTTTTGTCATTCTCTTTACCTTCTGTTTATAAAATGTCTTTTAAATATGTGGGAATAAAAAAATTCATTTAATTTAAAATTTAATTGCTACAACGATGACAATTGACCTATTAAATATATCATACGGTTGGAATTATTGACAGAGAACTCTCTGACAAGTAAATTACCTCTGTTTAGTGAATTTGCTGCTAGTCCCCTAATAGAAAATGTATAGTGTATCCCTCTTAAAGCAAATACATCTTAGTTTTTGAACTGAAACTGATCCAAAATGTTCTCAGATCGGAGGCATTACTGTAAGGTGTAAACCCTCATCCCTATCTTTTATACTAATACATTTATTGAAGCGAGTGTCCCAACAGCACTTAATTTTCTCTATTATTTATGGGGGCTACACTTAGCAAACTTAATTATATCACAGGTCACTGTAGCATGTCATAAGCATTAGTTTCATAGTCTTCTTCATTTGGTTTACCTGTCATGTGACAAAATTTGTATGGCCTTGGGTAAGATAATATGTAGACATATTGTGGCAGACATTATAATCTTCCCCTGCTTGGTCTCTAAAACTGTATTACATCATAGGTCATTACAGTCTAAATATAAAACCACATGCAATTACTTAATTGATTAATACATTTCAGAAAATGTCAACAGCGATGGTGACCTGTAGGTATGAGGAAATACCTGACATTCCAGTAGTAGCCTCCTGTGTAGGGCTCAACTAATTTTCCCTAATTTTTATTACTGCAGACAAGTCCAGCAAGAAGTTTAGCTAATTGGCTCATACTACAGCTTCTTTTCCAAATCTCTGACTTACTAAGAAATCAGTGTGTGGAAGCCAAAATATGACAACTTCCCTAGGATTAATTCAAAATAGTTAAACACCAACAAATATACACAAAACAACAACAAAGATCACCAACAGATCTAACTAAAGCTAGACTACCTATGCTATTAACTCAACCACTTTGGCAGATAATTAGAATGACCACATGATAACTGGTAAAGGGTGTTAATGTATATGTGGTTAAGTTTTACACACAGGATAGATACTAATTTCAAGAAAAATGTAGTAGAACTTGACTCTTACTTCAAGCTCCCCCAAAATTGAAGAGCCTCTAAGTGATAGGAGTGGTTACAGGAGTCAAGTGGGTAGAGCTACAGGAGTCAGGTGGGTATACAGGGTAGTTACAGGAGTGAAGTGAGTACAGGGTAGCAACAGGAGTGTGGGTTCCATACAGGAAGTCTGCATGAAGGGACTGAAACGAGAGCAGGCAACAGACTATAGAGTAGGTAAGAGAGTGAGTAGGAAATCATAGAAGTGAGTACACAAGACCATAGAAGTGGATATGTAGAAGTGGCTCAGAGTCATCAGGTAAAGGAAAACTATATACAGAAACACTATGGTATTATGCATGGGAGACTTATAGAAGTGGGTATTTAGTTATTTGATTAGTGTAATATTATACTGTAATTGAAACGCTAATTGACCTGCTCTCTCAGCTTATTACTTGGGCAAAAGGTACAACTTGAGGAGAGCTATTGCTTAGGCTCTTGTGTACATGGCTCGTTCAAATGAAATATACACACATACACTTAAAAAGTACTTGTTACATCTGTGGACTTGCCTATTAATATCATTACCATTGGAGGCAGAAGGTAAGGGTTGACGGAGCTAAAGTTCCCCTCCTCCCAACACCTATACCTTCCTCCCTACCCACCTTCTCCCCGGTTTTAACAAATCTAAGACCTGACTTAAGTTTTAGCTTCTTCCCCACCTCCCACCTCACACCCCCACCCCCACACCCAAATAATAACCATAAAGAGCCTCTGGCTCCTTTGATTGCCATCATCAGTCCATCTCAGATTGTCAACTTATAAAATACCCGTGTAAGTTGACACATGCTCATCATTGACCATGTTTAACAAATCAATCTAATTTGCTGATTCTTTTTCCCTGGGCAACTAGGTACTAAATACCTATTTTGATCAAAATAACACACTGATTAGGAAATTGACACAATGTTGTTTATTGTAAAATTAGAATGACAAAACATTTTTATAATAAATCGTCAACAAATTGAAGAATATATATTTAAATGTCTATCATAATTGTTCACATTACTACTACATACAGTTAGATGACCACGTCAACAATAATGTGATCATTAATTTGAGATATTTTCATTAACTGACACTATGAAAAGTAAAGTATTGTTCTTGATATACGCCGTCAAAAAGCCAGAGAGACCTGAACGAGAGATAAACTCCTGAAATCCATTACGCTGCCCAACTAAAATACTATTTGTTTGATTAAATATAATTTCTCTGCTGTGATGATTCTTATTCCTTCGTTGATTAAGCAGTGTAATTTTGACTTTGCCATAGAAGAGTGAAGATTGTTTAGTCTGATAGGCTCCATCCAGTAGTCTAACATACACAGACATATGTGTGCCACTTCCAGTTTCATTCCCAGCAGGATATACCTCGATACACATTTTGTATCCACCGAGATGGGTGTAAAATGATCCACTTTTTGTGACTGTGTTAGGAGTAGTTGTATAAGGTACTTCAAACTTAAATTCTTCATCTTTTTTCAAAATATTCATGTCTTTTTTGGCTATCAATTTATGCAGGCATTTATACTCAGTACAGACCAGCCATGGCTTGTGGTCCCCTTTCACTGATACTCTGAAGTACAGTGTATCATCCAGGAGGTATCGTATGTTGGTGGTTTGGCCATCTTCAATAATATGTTTATCAATAGCCTGATAGCTACTGCATTGATTAACTTGCAAGACTAAGTCGTGAACTCTGCTGAAATGTCTAGTGTATTCTAACTGGTTCAGAAGTTCATACCTGATCGCTCCTCGAAAGGGCCACTGTAGCTGGCTGTCATGATAACCTTCTAAAACTTCAGCATGGAGTGCTACACCGGTTGTATAATTAGCATTGACTTTAATACGCATTTTATAGCCTCCAGGATGAGTATAGAAAGTCGGGGAATAAAATACTTCATTTTTTTCCATTTTGCTGGCATACTCTGGCATTTCAAATGTGAGTACAATTTTTTCTAGGCCATCATTCACTGTATGTTGAGAAGCTGCTGCTGACAATGGTATTGCAGTAGTACTGTCACTTGTGTCCAATGAATCCATCTAGTCGCTACTTTTGTGAATTTATGTCAAGTCAAAACTTTTTTATGCTTGTGGTGCCATTAATGCACATCATTTAGGCATTATATAGTCTTCTGTAATGCTTGAGTAATTGGAACTAAGTTCTTCATGCTTGCACAATATGTAAACATGATAGTACTTGATTCCGCCCTAATCATACATGTGTAATATTGATGATAATTAGAGTCAACATAGTTGTAAACCCAACGACTAGTTACTTGCTGTTCTTGCTTCACTCAATCAAATTAGCTATGTTGTTGTGATGGTAAAGGGTCTGGTTACGTGAGACACCACTATAAAATAGATGTGATGTAGCTAGCTTTACTCGTGCCATTATGAGATGAGCAGTGTTTAACTTCCCTAGGATTAATTCAATAATAGTAAAAGGACAACAAAAAATACACAAAACAACAAAAAAATATCACCAACAGATATCAACCCAACTGACCACCATATTGCCTTCACACTCCCACTAATTCGCTAGATTGTGGAGTACATATTTTATCTATATTTTTAAAGACATTTTTTTTGCTAAACTTGAGCTTTCTTTTAAACAGAATACGGCCAGAGAGAGTTAACATGGCTGCTCAACAAAAGATTTTTACGTAGACAAGGGTATGTTGGTTTCTTCTGTAGCTTGGGTAGTTTCGATTGACAACAGTGGCCCATCTTATGACTTTCAATGGAGCCTAAATAATGTTTATTTAATCAGGATGTGTGTTTGTTCTACTTCTAGAGAGCCTGAAGTACTGGTATTATTCTTGAAGTGTTTGTAATTTACCTGAAGATGTGGGACATAACAGATCAAGACCAGTTGAATAGCTAACATTTTGTCCTGGAACTCACAACTTTTACCATTGTGTATTGGAGATCCATATCTTGTGCGATATTTGACACATTCATACACTGTGGGCAAGGTATTCTGTTTGGAATTGAAGATGAAGTACTACACTTTAAACGTTGGAGAAGTGAAATCATTAGTACCACTTACTCAGCAAAATCAAGAGGAAATAATGCAATGCCTAAATTGACTCAGGTGTGAGTAGCTACAGGAACACTGAAAAATGAGCACAGAAAGACTACAAGTACAGTGTAGACTATAGAAATGGGCCTCAACTTTATGGAAATATTTTCAGGGATCATAAAAACAGTATATGCCACACCCAATTAAAACCACACCCACTATCATGTGTACTACCTATCTACAAAAGGTACTACGGTGTTTTTAAAACTATTAGTTATTGGCAATAAATTTATCAGATAAATTCATTAACCTTGTAGCTAATAGAATGCTGCATGAGTTAACCTTTTCTTAAAAAAAAAAAAGAAAAAGTAGAAGGAACAAACTACTATACATCTTGGTATAACTGTAGATCTGGCATCAGCACATTCACCCATTGATTACATGTTCCATTGAATTGTAATAAGAGGCTGCAGTGAGCGTGCCATTTCCATAAAAAACAACAACAACAACAACCAGAAATAAAAAAACCAAAAACAAAACAAAACAAACAAACCAAATACATCTTACTGTAGCTGTGGCAACAGGGATAGCATGACCCATACTTGCTTACATGGAGAATAGATCTAACTTACTAAAACTCAACTACTTTGGCAAAGATGACCACATAATAACTGGTAAAGGGTATCAATGGAAATAAAACAAATGCAAATGCATGTGCAATGTTTATGTGGTAAAGTTTCACATACACTACACAGGATAGACAAATTGACTCTTAGGAGTCAAGTGGTTGTAGCTACAGGAGTCAAGTGGTTATAGCTACAGGAGTCAAGTGGGTACAGGGTGGCTACAGGAGTGTGGGTACTGTACAGGAAGCCTACATGTAGGGGATTGAAGTGTGAACAGGCAACAGACCATAGAGCAGGTACAGAGAGTGAGTGGGAAAATATAGAAGTGAGTACAGATGGGTACAGGTAGAAGACCATACAAGTGGGTATGTAGAAGTGGCTCAGAGACATCGGGTAAAGGAAAACTATATACAGAAACACTATGGTATTGTGCATGGGAGACTTATAGAAGTGGGTATTTAGTTATCTGATTAGTGTATATACTGTAATTGAAACCCTAATTGACTTGCTCTCTCAGCTTAATTGGGCAAAAGGTACAACTGAGGAGAGCTATTGCTTAGGCTCTTGTGTACAGGGCTCATTCAAATGAAATATACACACATACACTTAAAAAGTACTTGTTACATCTGTGGAATTATCATTACCTTAGGAGGCAGAAGGTAAGGGTTGAAGGGGCTAAGTTCCCCTCCCCCAACACCTAAACCTTCCTCACCTCCCCCCCCCCCCCCCCACACACACACCCAAATAATAGTCACAAAAAGCCTTTGCCTCCTTCGCTCGCCGTCATCTCCATCTCAGAATATCAATCAGAAGCTGTAGATTTTGACCACACAAAGAAAGGCTAACACTTAGTACTGGCTTGCTGTAAGTGACGTGCATCACTTGCTAATCGACTTATAAAATACTCGTGTAAGTTGACACATGCTCATCATTGACCATGTTTAGCAAATCAATCTAATTTGCTGATTCTTTTTCCCTGGTTAACTAGGTACTAAATACCTATTTTGATCAAAATAACACACTGATTAGGAAATTGACACAATGTTGTTTATTGTAAAATTAGAACGACAAATTTTTTTAAATAATAAAATCGTCAAAGAATATATATTTACATGTCTATCATAATTGTTCATATTACTACTACATACAGTTAGATGACCACGCCAACAATAATGTGATCATTAATTTGAGATATTTTCATTAACTGACACTATGAAAAGTAAAGTATTGTTCTTGATATACGCCGTCAAAAAGCCAGAGTTTAGACCTGAACGAGAGATAAACTCCTGAAATCCATTACGCTGCCCAACTAAAATACTATTTGTTTGATTAAATATAATTTCTCTGCTGTGATGATTATTATTCCTTCGTTGATTAAGCAGTGTAATTTTGACATTGCCATAGAAGAGTGAAGATTGTTTAGTTTGATAGGCTCCATCCAGTAGTCTAACATACACAGACATATGTGTGCCACTTCCAGTTTCATTCCCAGCAGGATATACCTCGATGCACATTTTGTATCCACCGAGATGGGTGTAAAATGATCCACTTTTTGTAATCATGTTAGGAGTAGTTGTATAAGGTACTTCAAACTTAAATTCTTCATCTTTTTTCAAAATATTCATGTCTTTTTTGGCTATCAATTTATGCAGGCATTTATACTCAGTACAGACCAGCCATGGCTTGTGATTGTCCACTTTCAGTGATACTCTGAAGTACAGTGTATCATCCAGGAAGTATCGTGTGTTGGTGGTTTGGCCATCTTCAATAATATGTTTATCAATATCCTGATAGCTACTGCATTGATTAACTTGCAACACTAAGTCGTGAACTATGCTGAAATGTCTAGTGTCTTCTAACTGGTTCAGAAGTTCATACCTGATCGTTCCTCGAAAGGGCCACTGTAGCTCGCTGTCATGATAACCTTCTAAAACTTCTGCATGGAGTGCTACACCAGTTGTATTATTAGCATTGACTTTAATACGCATTTTATAGCCTCCAGGATGAGTATAGAAAGTCGGGGAATAAAATACCTCATTATTCTCCATTTTGCTGGCATACTCTGGCATTTCAAATGTGAGTACAATTTTTTTTAGGTCATCATTCACTGTATGTTGAGAAGCTGGTGCTGGCAGTGGTATTGCAGTAGTACTGTCACTTGTGTCCAACGAATCCATCTAGTCGCTACTTTTGTGAATTGTGTCAAGTCCAAACTCTTTTAGGCTTGTGGTGCCATTAATGCATATCATTTAGGAATTATATAGTCTTCTGAAATGCTTGAGTAATTGGAACTAAGTTCTTCATGCATGCACAATTTGTAAACATGATAGTGCTTAATTCCGCCCTAATCATACATGTGTAATATTGATGATAATTAGAGTCAACATAGTTGTAAACCAACGACTAGTTACTTGCTGTTCTTACTTCACTCAATCAAATTAGCTACTTCCCAGTCAATCCCATATTGGAAAAATAAATTTCATGTTTATGTTGTTGTGATGGTAAAGGGTCTGGTTACGTGAGACTATTATGGTACACCACTATAAAATAGATGTGATGTAGCTAGCTTTACTTATGCCATTATGGAGAGTGAGGTTTGGAGTCAAAGGATCTCAGTGTTCCCTAGGATTAATTCAATAATAGTAAAAAGACAACAAAAAATACACAAAACAACAAAAAAATATCACCAACAGATATCAACCCAACTGACCACCATATTGCCTTCACACTCCCACTAATTTGCTAGATTGTGGAGTACATATTTTATCTATATTTTAAAAAAAATTTTTTTTTGCTAAACTTGAGTTGTTTTTTTTAACAGAATACGGCCAGAGTGCGTTAACATGGCTGTTCAACAAAATATTTTTATGTAGACAAGGGTATGTTGGTTTCTTCTGTAGCTTGGGTAGTTTAGATTGACAACAGTGGCCCATCTTATGACTTTCAATGGAGCCTAAATAATGTTTATTTAATCAGGATGTGTGTTTGTTCTACTTTTAGAGAGCCTGAAGTACTGGTATTATTCTTGAAGTGTTTGTATATTTACCTGCAGATGTGGGACACAACAAATGAAGACCAGTTGAATAGCTAACCCTTTGTCCTGGAACTCACAACTTTTACCATTGTGAAATGGAGATCCACATCTTATTTGACCACATTCATACACTGTAGGTAAAGCATTCTGTTTGGAATTGAAGATAAAATACTACAGTTTAAACATTGGAGAACTGAAGTCATTAGTACCAGTGTTGTTTTGGTTTAGCAATTCCAGACTTTCTTTGTTTTAGTTATTCATACTAACAAAATATCTTGAATGCTTAGTTTTAGTTTTTTCCCAAATTCTCCCTGAAGATTTAGTTAGTTTTTAGTTTTTCTTCAATACCATGTAGAAGATTTAGTTAGTTATACTATCATTTGTCTTAGTTTTAGTTAATTTATGTTGCCTCTCAAATTCTGCAATAATGAGACTTTTCCAAAGAACTTCAAAAATGGCATATTTCTGTGAAAACTTGGGTATTATTAATAAAGTACATATGGTATTTGTTATGTAGTTTAGAGAATAATTACTTGATGGGAATTTATATTTTCATTTAATAATGACATAATTCAAGGTGAATTGTTTACAATAAAATTGCTTAGTTTTAGTTTTTGTCATCCACTCTACTGGTAGTTTTAGTTATTATTGAATTTACTGTCTTCTAAAATAATTAGTTTTTTAGTTTTTTCATATTCTCTACAGCTTAGTTTTTAGTTATTCTTACCAAAAGTAAAATACCCCAAAACTAAGGGGTTTGGGTTTTAGTTTTAGTTAACTAAAACAACACTAATTAGTACCACTTACTCAGCAAAATTAAGAGGCACTAATTCAATGCTTAAAGTTGACTCAGGTGTGAGTAGCTACAGGGACACTGAAAAATGAGCACAGAAAGACAGTAGGGATCATAAAAAACAGTATATGCCACACCCAATTAAAACCACACCCACTATCATGTGTAATAACCATCTACAAAAGGTTGTATTATGGTGTTTTTGTTTAATTTATTGGGTTATTGGCAAATAATTTATCAGATGAATGCATTAACCTTGTAATAGCAGGCTAAATTGAGGCAACACTTTTCTTAAAAAAAGTAACAAACTACTATATATTTTGCTATAACTGTAGATCTGGCATCAGCACATTCACCCATAATTGATTACATGTTGAATTGTAATAAGAGGCTGCAGTGAGACTGCCATTTCCATATAAAAAAACAAAAAAAATAAAACAAAACAAAAAAAAAACATGAAAAAACAATCAAACAAAACAAACAAACCAAATGCATCTTACTGTAATTGTGGCATCAGGGACAGCATGACCCATAATTGCTTACATGTACAGAATAGATCTAATTTGCTAAAGCTAGACTACCTACTATCAACTCCACCACTTTGGCAAAGATAATTAGAATGACCACATGATAACTGGTAAAGGGTAAGAATGGAAATAAAACAAATGCAAATGTGTGTGTAATATTTATGTGGTTACGTTTACACAGGATAGACACAAACTAGTGTAGAACTTGATCCTTACTTCAAGCTCCCCCAAAATGGAAGAGCCTCAAAGTGATAGGAGTGGGTATACGAGGGTTACGGATGGTTACGGGAGTCAATGGGCACAGGGTAGTTACAGGAGTGTGGGTATCATACAGGAAGCCTACATGAAGGGACTGAAGTGTGAACAGGCAACAGACCATAGAGCAGGTACAGAGAGTGAGTGGGAAAATGTAGAAGTGAGAACAGATGGCTACATAGAAGACTATAGAAGTGGGTGTGTAGAAGTGGCTCAGAAGCATCAGGTAAAGGAAAACTATACAGAAACACTATGGAATTGTGCATAGGGAGACTTATAGAAGTGGGTATTTAGTCCTTTGCTTGAGAATCTGCAGATTAGTGTAACCCTGATTGACTTGCTCTCTCTCCAGCTTATTACTTTAGCGAAGGGTACAGCTTGGCTATGCGACTGAGGAGAGGTATTGCTGAGGCTCTTAGAATCACAT
>WLWD01005087.1_pt1 | contig 16955 bp, 7 predicted proteins | sample 6712731 | NCBI WGS metagenome assembly WLWD01 (sample SAMN12718690, study PRJNA576275) | sponge metagenome | isolation source: marine sponge | host: Mycale hentscheli | place: New Zealand: South Island, Marlborough, Capsize Point | collected 2014-11-01
TTTAGCCAGGTGTTGACATTGAGGTCCCACAATATACACATCATGGTGGTGATCCAACCTCCAAACATATATTTTGTAGTCAATTCATTTAAAGCAAAAAAAAAAACAACAAACAAACAGCGTCTTACAAATTATCTGCTCCCAAAATGTGTCCGATGGTAGCTAAAAATCTAACATAGTAGCATGGTAAGGGTCTAGTATCCCATTACAATCGATTTTTTTTAAATCCCTATAACAATTATATTGATTCTGTCATTCTCGGCTGAAATAGTAATAGTAGTTTTGACAACCAAAACTGATCAATTAAATGATTATCCATTTTACAATTAAATTGATTTACTTTTCTGTAAGTAAAGATGGAGGCATTTATTCAAGTATGTGGCTCGTTTCTAATGTTTAGTGCGAAGAGGTAGCTAATAAAAAGTAAGTAAGTGGATGGAATTGAACAAGATTCTTTCATATTGAAGGAGCTAGTTTCCCTTACAAGTGTCCTTGACTATCAAACAATTAAGCTCTGGATTATAAACTGCCAGTCATCATTGTGTGTGTTTGCGTGCACATACTTGTCATCTGGGTGGTGTGTGTGTGGGTTGGTTTATTTGCTATGGGTTCAAGTGTATTTGGCTAATCAACTTTGTTTAATGAATCATAAAACTCAAGTCAGACAACAAGATTATCTAGCTCAGTGCCACGACATATTAGTTAGAATTCTATTTTTGTCACAACATCACAGAACTTGTTGGAAATTGCTGCTTAATGAGCCTGTGCGGTTTGTCTAGGTAACCGTATATTCTATATTTTGTCATGACACATTGAATCATATTCATCTGAGCAGGTTCATGAGGTCAGATCCTTTCGTGTTCTTTTCAACCCTACACAAGTTTGTCTATACAATTTCTTATTGCCGAGTGAGAATTCTCACTAGGTGTGTGTTTATTGTCCTGCCTTTATGTGGCATTGAAATAGAGTTGTTAGAGTCTTTGATAATACTGTGAGTGGCATACCCAGTACATGTTCATCAATTTTTTTTATAAAAGTTGCAATCACCCCCCCCCCCCCTCCCCCACACACATACACACACACATACTCACACACATGCACGTGATCAAGTGAGTGAGTTCTTTAGATCTGCAACAGCTTCGAGAACACATATTTAAAGTAATTACATTTACGTATGTACATGTATATTGGATGTGGGTGCTTAAGAGTCAAGATAGTGTACACTGTTTGCTTATTGTTTTGGTTGTTTTATTGGGGTAGAGTGAAAGAATAACATGGTAGTAATGGACTTGAAAGATAGTGAGGTGGAAGGTTAGTAACATATTAAGTTGTATTGTTACTGCAGGATTTTCTCCACCCTTGGCAATATTGGAAGCCTCAGAGGTGCTGGGGTCATATGGACTTTATAAGTGAATAAATTTAACAAATAAATGATCTCAATTTTGTCCCCCTTTGAGACTGTCTCATATACTCAAGAATTATGTAAATGCAGACAAGTTATACAAATTTTTATAATTTCATTGTGCAGTTGGTGAGTGAAGAAGAAGAAACCTTTGTGAGTGAAGTGTTCATTGGCTGTGTTAGATACAGGACACTTATCAAGGTCAGTTTGTGCTTTTAATTCAACCAACTGGTACATGACACAGATTGAATATATGACTACATAATACATAGGACAGCTTGCATGTAGAATTAATTGTCTGTTGTCACAAGATATTTCATGATCACATGTAAATATTTTTACAAGCCAAAGGCATGTGTAAGTACAAGCGTGAGGACTTTATAGTAGCAATCACTTGCCTTAGGATCTCAATATTCTTTCACTGTACCCAACAACTGTATTATATATTTATTAGACAATATAGTATATTGATGTGCATATGTTCCTAGTTCACATTTTGATGTATTCAGTGTATGTATATTGCAGTCCAGCATATTAGTATGTCCTATGTTTATTTTGACCTTTAATCATCGGCTCACAGTCTTCCATATACTGTACTTAGCAAGCATGTTGATATATGACCTTTATGCTGCAACTTTCCTTTCCCCAGTGGACTTATGTCTGCTGATCAGACACTCAACAGTTTACCACACAACTATATTCACAGACATCAGGTCTCCAATGTTGCTGGACCTCATTTGTTTATGTTTACAATCACTATGCCAACCAAGGTGGCATGTAATAAAATATATCTACACTATTTTATGGTAGCATAGTGTATTCATGTTGAGAGACTTAAGATAGCAGTTATGACTTCTAACCACTCTAGTCAAAACTCTATTTGCAGCTGCCAAAACGAAATGTGGTGAAGTTTTATTAATTAAATATACTGTATAAATGGAAGTAATAAAATCAAACATTGTATATGTCTGCATTGAGTCTAACACAAATAGTTTTGACCACTAGGGATCATGTATCATTAGTAATGAAAAGAAAAGAAAAAATAAAGAGAAAAATGCCTGATGATAATGATCACCATATTGCCACAGAATATGCGTAATACTTTTGTCCACATGTATCATCTCTTTAAGAATATGGCCTGAGATATGTTTAGCCATATAGCTTTAGACTTGTGTCATATGTATCCTTAGTTTTGAAAAGTACAGTAGTAGTAACATTGTTAATATCTAACTAATAGTATCTGCCACATATTGGCACTGATAATTTAATTACATGTATATAAATTTAGTAAGCATGTGCTTGTTCCTCTTCTCTTTTCTCTTTTAACTTGTGGAACGTTCACTGGTAGTCAAGCATTTCATTTATTTTTATCATTATTAATCCATTCTGCTCTCCCATACTCACTTATTCCTTCTCTTTCTGTAAAAGCTGATATTTCACTTCTCATATTATCTATTCATATGGAGCTCACTTGATGTCTTTCATTGCCACAGTCAGATATTGTGTGTGAGAGAGAATGTAAGTTGGATGGAGGATGTGGCCGAGGCAATGTTGGGTTACAAAATTGTGATTGGTGAATGCCTATGTATGTTAGCCAAGCATTGTTGTGTAAGTGAAGGATGACCCTAGACTGCTTGTATAACTAGCGAGCCAACACAAACTCACCGGTTACACAAAATTGCAGAGCATATCCACATTAGCTTAAAAAATAAGCGATAAAGCAGCCATCAACAATTGCAAGTCCTCACTTTTTCTGCTCAGCCTACTCAGTATAGTAACTCACCTACCAAAGCAGACCCACAAGACTTGCACAAATGTCATCTATGCTAAAATATAAATTAATTACTGTATATGCTATACAACTACAACCAAAGGTACACTCTCCACATCACTCCTTCTTGGGTAAGCTTAACAATCTGATAATCTTTCTGTAATGCCATAGCCGAGTCATTTTTCTATACAAAAAAGTGTTGTATTATTTTAAAATACCACAGCAGTGGAAAACTGAGATAATGATCTGATTGGTCTTGGCAATCCATCCGCGAACCTCACCGTACTTTATTCACTGGGAGTATCGTGGCAAAATTCCTGGGTATCGCTGTTCAATGCCAAAGAAAGTATTAGAAATGGCAGAATCAGAGTAGGGCAATTTAATGTAATACAAGATTATGAATTTTACTGCAGAAATGTGAATCGTTATCTATGCTATTTGGATAAGCACTTGTGTGGCATGTGACGAGTAATTTCTTTTGGCTTTGCCTCGTGACATTTTTCTCATGCCAACTCATGCTATGAATACCACAGTTTTCCATAATACTCATTTGGGACTTAGCTGTGGTTAAGAGCTAACAATATTCGTAGAGGTCTCACATTAATATAATGCAGTGAATATATTCACATAGTGAATACGTAATGAATCGACACCTGCACTTGTCAGTATTCATTTATGTACGTATATGCTTAGCTTGTTTTTTTCCGGAGGTCAATATTTTACTAAGAGAAGCACTGCAAGCATGAAGCCTCAGCATTTCAAAGCATTGCTGTGTTGTGGAATTATAATGAGTCAGAGAACAACTGATTATTTGACAGGTGTAGGTGCAAGCTTGCAATTTTAGTAATACAGAACTACACAAAGGTGTAAAAGAAAAACTTACCACCACCGTGCGACACTGTCTCCCTAAACAATGATTTAATGAATTCTAGCTTGCTGGCAGAGCAAGCTGGACCGTCTTAATGTGGCGAAGCCTGGATGTTACTAGATGCCTCAGCAAGCTAGTGAAGTAAGTATGTGTGTGTGTTTGTGTACTTACATGTAATGCATTTCATTAATTGGGAGGAGACGTATAATCTGATTGGATCTAATGAACATGTTTCTAGCCCTTCTATAGCTCCACATAAATAAAATTTATTATGTCTTACAAAACTGCGCAGAATAACAATCCTTTATCCTCCTTATAAATTAAGCTATTGAATTCCTATTAAGTATTGCTATCAAGTACATACATGTATGTATGCAGTACATTTTCCTGGTATCATGTGTTAGCATGCACATACACATAAAACTTGGAGACATAGCACATACAGCTTGTAACCTGCCTTATTGTACTAGTGTATAAAGTAGAATGTCAGCTATCCGAACACGTTGGGACCGAGAGTTGTTTGGATAACTGAAATGTTCTGATAACTGAACACCATAAAAAATGTATTATAAATAAAGGGGTGCGGTCAAGCAATTCTTCATGTCTGCACGTGCTACTATTAGATTTTGGGTGTTTGGTTAACTGAAGTGTTCGGATAATTGAAGTTCAGATAACTGACATTCTACTATAGTTGTATGACAAGAATAATACACACTATGATGGTAATAAACTCAGATTATTGGGAGTGCAGTTACTTAATCTTCTATCACAATATACCGCCTAGTAATCTCTCTACGTAGCATGTGATGTCACGATGCATGGCAATAGTGGAACGATATACTGTCTGTCTACTTTGCCTTGTCCAAAACAGTGTGGCTAGTTGTTGCATGTACTAATGAAGCCAAATTGATCTCCCATAACTCTACTAATTAAATGAGTGCGCTGTCCTATTCTGTAGAAGTCCATTCATCGAGATATTACAGTCTAGTCCAGAGTCTGGTTCAGTGTAACATTCCTGTATCAGTTGTAGCTAGTTGAAGGATGGGTCAGTAATGATGTCCTGGACATGGGGAATACAAATACAATTATAAATAGGAAGTCCTGCTTATTATATACTGCTCAGTTAAAACTTTCATCTCTTCCAATGTATAATGCATGGTGATGTTAGTGCTAAGCATTTCAAACAAGGCTTAAACTTTCTGGTCTCTCTCTTGCGTGAATCTTCTTCTTTTTTTTCTTTTGGTTTTTTAATATTTGCTCTAGCCCTCACTTATTTACGCTTTCTCACATGCACATGGTATGATGCACACTATGAATGATTTAAAAACTGCATACTAGTACTACATAAACAACACCAAGATACCTGAACTGGAAGGTATTAGATGTACACATGAAACTTCAGGTTACCCTGGAGACTGTAAGTATCTTCCAGGAAGCAGGTCATAAGAAAGCTGGCCATATATATGTTTTGTTAGGCTTTAAGTTGAAACATAGGTTAGATATATGTATAAACAAACACACAAATATATTGTTTAAAAGTCAGCTGGACTATGCTCTATGATGCTCATTGCTACTTTTCAATACTGTGCTGAAATAGGAAGCTGTGCACATTTAAAGAATATGTGCAAATAAACCAAGCAGTAGCTGATCATTGCGCAGTCAAAGAACAAGATCCTTTGAAATATGTCCAGCTACCACGCATTGCATCACCAGCTTAGGGTTTCCAAGCACAACACAAACGATTGCTACCTAGCCTTGTGAATCGAATGCATTGGGATAATGATTAAATGGAATGTTTGGTAGACTAGTACATGCATGAGGCAGTATTTAATTCACCATGGCATTTAGTCACTCAGACTCGTGCAACTGATAGCGCCTCACAATGGATTCATTAAAGGCAAATACAACCAGTGTAAATAGTTTTGAGTAAAATGCGTTAGTTGTTTTGCTACTATTTGGGAAGGAGTTGTTTTTATAGGATTCATTCATTAGTTGCTTTTGAAGCACTTCACCAAAACAGTTACCCACACCGGATTCATTCACACACACACACACACACACGCACGCACACGCACGCACACACACACATCAGCTGTAGTGTTGTGAGGAGCAGTAGATACACTATACAAACATATTGTACTTGCCATTTTGATATTGTGGTGTTTGTGTATGTGTGTGTGTGTATATATTTGTGACTTTTCTCATTTCCATTTTATTAGGTTGCTCTACCAGAATGTGTGATATTATTCGTGAAGCGTGACTTGCATTGTTTGTATTTGGATAGTAGTTGTGAGCTTATGTTTCCCTGGGGCAGACACTGCAGCCCATGCTTATGTGGGCTTGTTTTTATTTGGATAGTAGTTGTGAGATAAGTCACGCTTATGTTTCCCTGGGGCAGTACCTACTGCAGCCCATGCTTATGTGGGCTTTGTGGCTAGATATTTGTATGGTGACCTAAATACGGAGGAATGTGTAGGATGAGATCGGGTGGTCACGTACCTAAAAATAGCATTGTGATTGTGAAGATATCTAGGGTGGAATAAATATATATATTCCACGCTAGATATCTTCACAATGATATTTTTAGGTACATGGCCCCCTCCCCCCCCCCCACCCCCCCCCCCCCCCCCCCCCCCCCCCACGGCTGTATTGCAGCAAGCTCATTACCAGAGTAGTTATAGCAACCCAGCCTGGCAAGTTTTCTGGGTTTTTACAGCTGGTATGAATTTGGGTATGCTAAATTCCACTGCAACGTGTGCAAAAATTCCATTTTTCACATTTCATTTTTGAAAGCTTCATTTGGAACTAGCAAAAAAACAACAACAAAAAAACAAAAACACGTTGGACTATTATTACAATAACCTTATATTTTTTGTTCCTATCTGAACTTGGTTCTCTGTTGTTGAATACATTATATATATTATGTAGCATAATTTGATCTTAGTACATTTCAACCTTCTCCTTCCCGTCACAAGTTGATATAATTATATATAATTGGCGAGCGAGCGTAGCGAGCGAGACACTTACAGGGGTAACACAATTGAAAATCGGGGATGTTTGTTTATCAGTATATATGGACGTACGTAAGGCATTTTTGTACTTTGACCCTCGCATTTTTGTGTTAGTTCGGTGGTCGACCCCGTCCCAAAGTTTACTAAACAGAATCCTCCCGTTTAGCGACCATTTCCCGCATCACCTTAGAAATTGAATTGTTTACCGCTTTGAATTGTTTTGCGGGTGCAGTTAAAACTCAAAAACTTATGGGAGCTCCATTTCTATTCGAGTTAGTGGCGGTGGTAAGTTAATACGCTATTTGTCACAGTTATAAGCCCTACTCAACAGCATTTACTTGAAAATTCATTGTCCACTAGATGAACCACGAAGGTAAGTCTTGCGTAGGTATGTTCAGTTGTGTGAAAGTATTGTGCGTTGCAACTACTATTAAGAATATCACAAAGAAAACTTTAAATAACGTGATTTGATTTTGTTGCTTCTTTTCCAATTTAAACAGTTGCGGGAGCGGTTACTATGGCGTTGAATCCCCTTTACCGCATACGTAATTTAAAAACTCGACTTATTTTAGTAGCTTGAGTGTTAGTTGTTAAAATAAATCATTTAACAATAGTGTAGTTTAAGGCTCGCTCGCCATTTGTGCTCAAGCACACCACTAGTTATATATATTTATTCCACCCTAGATATCTTCACAATGATATTTTTAGGTACAACTCAAGATCTCGAGCTGAGCTGTTATTTCATGCTGTACTGAGCAAGCCCATTACCCTTGTAGTTATAGCAACCAGCCAAACTTTTACCCTACCTCTAGTACACTCGCCTCTGGCTCGTGAAAATAAAGCCTGAGAGTGAAATATCTAGCCATATCACTCTGACAAGTGTAATAAGTGGTTTATTCCACACTAGATATCTTCACTGAAGTAGTTTTTTGGTAACTCATGGTGTAAGTTGGCAAAACTCACTAGGGGCTCCCCACAACCCCAGCAGATATTATAGCAGCTGCTCTAACCTGGCTGGGTAGGCTCCACTAGAGTAAAGGTACCAGTGCTAGGACACTAAGATTCTACCCAGGAAATGCCAGTAATCTGACCATTTGAATTTTTGAGGCTGCACCATATTGTGACATTTTTATAGGGAAGGGAGTGGAGACACAGAGGCCATGGTAGCTCCAACCCCCTCATAAACATAGTGGGATGCTATAGCTCCCCCTGCGCTCCTTGTATCACTCCGTCTATATTGGTTGATAATGTGCTTATCAAACATGCATGAATCCGTAAATAATTACCTTAATGTCCAATTTCCCACGTTCCCATAATTAGTTAATATCCATATAAAGATCTATTCACAGGTTAATTTGTTGTCATGACATTGTGTGTGTGTGTGTGTGTGTGTGTGTGTGTGCAGGTGGTAGTGGATGGCTTCAGAGCCAGTCATGGCACCTATTGCCTCAAAGATGATTTTAACCTCTACTCAGGTAATACCTACAGAACTAGTTCTCAGGTTGTTTTATCCCAGGTGGCATTTATATATCTTCTAATAGTTACTATTATTATATGTCATTTTTTAATCAGTCACAAACAATAGGAAATAGCAAGCAGATTATTAATTAATTTTTTAACCAGTGAATTTATTAAACCATTTAAGAATGAACACTGTAATGTGATACAGAACTTGGGTCTCATAGCTTAATATAGCAGTTGTAGTAATTGTTCAAAATTCTGAGCATTTTACCTTCAGGTATCATTGTATTTTTAAAGTTTTCCACATGGTACCTGGTTTTCCAGTGGACAGTCATATATTCTGGATTTGTATGTCTAGTAATTTTTACAGGTCGTGACCCGATCCATTTTATGTGATAATTTGCAAACAAAAAGTATGTTCACAACAATGAGTACTAACCACTCTTCATTTTGACACCTCTAATTTTTACACAACTGTGCACATGCTGATTATATTTCTACTACCAATATAACCAAACATGAGCTAATTCTGCATTTCACTGATTATCCACAACATTTGCATACCCAATCCATGCAACAACAAAGAATGATAATGAAGCAGGAAAGTAGATTGTGTGTGGATGGGACTACTTTTGAGAGTAGGGAAAAGTAAACAGAAAAGAGACAGAAGATAAACTGAAAATCAGTATTTTGGTAGGATAAGTGCACACATGCTTAGTAGTTGAATGTTTACCATACGTGGAGTACTTATAAACAAATTAGTTTATTTGATCGTGTTGTTGTTGTTGATTATAGTTCTCTTGTATTTGGTGATGTTCAGACTGGAGGAATTGGGCATATCAGAATTTAGAAAATTTGTTTTGACTCAGAGACTTAGAAAAATGCATAAGGTTTGTTGTGGCTTTTAAAAAAAAACTTTAGGCTTTTATGTAGCATAGAATCAAGAGACGTGTGTGGTGCACAAAATCAAAGACTAAAAGTTTTTCACAATAGTTTACAATGTTGCACAATGTGTGTCTAGTTTTTGGAATTTTTCTGGAGTAAGGAAAATCTTTATGGATGGATCGAAGATGAAGTAAGTTGCTGGTTTCTGGACCATCTTGCAATGAATTCAATTTACTAATTGTTTATACATCAATTATAGTGGTGTAGGCTGTACGATTCAAGCTTTATAGAGTCAAATATTATAACTCCCATGAAGAAGTAAGTTTGGGTAGCTCATCAAAGGTGGAATCAATAATACAGTTAATCTGCTTTTATAAGGCCACAGTTGCCAGCTCTATTTGATTTGAATCCTATTGGAATGTTTATAACCTCACCATAGGCTTCAGTTTAAGTTCCATATTACAAAGTCAAACATATTGTGTTCCATAGGAATGAGAAAGGAATGGCTGTGTTAATTGGTGAGCTTGGAGACAAGTTGAACAACAAACTTCCCTCTCCACCAGTCATGCCAGTTATTACAGGTACTCCTACGTACATACATGCAATACTGTACCTTCATATTGTATGCATGACTGTTCTCTTAGAACCCAAGCCTTTCAATTTGACAGCTCCCAAGCCTCGCACCATTGATGTTTCTGAACTAACAGAAGTAAGTGATTAATGACCCCCATGTTTAGGTAAATAAATTGATTTTTAGCTTCTTTCCTCCAAATTAGAAAATGATAAAATGTTAAGGTGTTTTTTTTATTATTATATTCATTTGTTAGATGTATTCTCTCTTTCACAGGTTTTTTTTTTTTTAACAATACAGAATTAATAATATTTGGTCGCCACCAGGAATTGAGCCCAGGACTGCTTGCTTAATGCATGAGCGCTCTGCCCCTAATGGCGATGTTAGGTGTTGTTGTTTTTTGTTGTTGTTATTGTTGTTTTTTTATTACTATATTCATCTGTTGATTTAATAATTTCTCAAAGCTAACCTTCTCTCTCTACACTTGTGCCCCTGGCTAAGGAACACTAAAATAAAGTTCTGAATTTGTTGCTCAAATAAGCTAATAATCAAGTAACAGAGAAGCAACTTAACATTCTGAAAGCATTTCTATACATGACAATTTATTTAGGACATACCACTTTGATCAATGGCCAAATCAATATACAAAGAAGAAACCAAGGAGCAACTTGATAAATTTTTTATAACGTAAATCTCATTAATTATTGCTATTAAACCTATTGATTCTAATCATTTTGCTAAACTAGTCAAACTGCCAACAACAATTGGCTTTACAGCAAAAATCAAAACAACAAACATGTTGTCTAGCATGCTTTTATAAATGAATGGAAATGAATGTGGTTAATATGATAAGTCTGTATATTGATACAAGTTGCAGTGTCTGACATCCTCAGAACCTATTTTTGAGCGCTGCAATTTAAAAAGAGTTGACATTTCCTGACATTTTTTTTGTTGTAAAATTAGAAGCAATTGTGCCACTTTTGCTCCCTGGCAGCAGAAAAATGTTTTATGCTTGTAATTACACTGCATGCAGTTAAAAAAAAAACTAAATAAAGAAAACCACAGTAGCTGCATGAGAAGCACAGTCCAGCTTCATACTTCTTCCAGATTCTTACACTATGCTGGAGACCCTTCCTCCGTGTAAAGAATCTGGTTTGTGAGACTGTTTTGTCAGTGATTGGCGAGCGAGCGAAGCAAGTGAGATACTCTCAGGGGTAACACAATTAATAATTGGGGATGTTTGTTTGTTTATATATATATGTTTGGACATACGTATGTCATTTTGTACTTTAATCCTCTCGTATTTTCGAGTTAGCTCAGCGTTTGACCCTATCCCAAACATCACTAAACAGTATCCTCAAATTTAACGATCATTACCCGTATCATCCTAGAAATTGAATTGTTTACCGCTTTGAATTTTATTGCGGGTGCAGTTTAAACTCAAAAACTAACTGGAGTTCCATTTCTATTCAAGTTAGTGGCAGTGGTAAGTTAATACGCTATTTGTCATAGTTATAAGCCCTACGCAACAGTATTTACTTGAAAATTCATTGTCCACTAGACTTACCACGAAGGTAAGTCTTGCGTAAGTATGTTCAGTTATGTGAAAGTATTGTGCGTTACAACAATTACTAAGAATGTCCCAAAGAAAAAGTTTAAAGAAAGTGACTTGTTTTTTGTTTCAATTCAAGCAGTTGCGGGGAGTGGTTACTATGGCATTGAATGCCTTTACCGTATAATATGTAATTTAAAAACTCGACTGTTTTTTAGTAGCTTGAATGTTAGAAGTTAAAACCAAACGTTTAACAATGGTGTAGTATTAGGCTCGCTCGCCATTTATGCTCAAGCACACCACTAGTAGATAACTGATTGATACATAGGTCCCTAAATTGCATGGTCTAGTCCTGATACACCTACCGATATGTATGTACCTCTAGCAGTAAAAATGGAATAATAATTTTTAGTTTCTGTGATTATCATTACTTTCAACCGATTAAAATAATTATGTGAGTCCATACTGAAAGTAGATTTGCACTAATCTAGACACATGCACTTTAAAAGCTCTGAACTAATAATTATTTGGTTTTTATTTGTGATGCTGTTGTTTTTTCCTAGATTCCTAATGTTAAACCAACAAAGCCGGTATGTTTAACAAAAGTTAATATTATTATTATTCTGCATATATTTTCTATTGGTTAGCAACCCTATAAAGTATATATATATTGTATCTGCTGTAATTAGAATATCAAAACATCTTTAGTTTGTATATTATTTTTATACAAGTACCCCGCCACATCGTGGCACTTGATGTATTGCAAAGTAAGAATGCAGTAGCATACCATTGGTTAAGGTTACATAAGTTTCCCTCTCCTACTCTTTTTTTCTGAACCATGTGAGCTTTTCTTCTACCCCACCTCTCCTATCTTCAGCTCTTCTTCTTGAGATGGAACCCCCTTTTACTTTGTCTATCTCTCCTGCTTCTGAATTTTTGTCCTACTTTGAGAAACTATTGTCTTCTATTCTACTTTTCTTTTGAAAACTAACCCCCCCCCCCCCCCCACCTTTTCTCGTCGATTCCACCCGCTTTTTAGTTATAATTAATCGCTCGCCTTTTTGCCTTCTCTTCCCTTCCATTTTAAACCTATACGCCTACCTCGCCGTTTCCATCAGTTACGATTAATCGCCTTTTACCTTCTCTTCGGTACTTCTTTTATGAAACCTACGCCGCCTTCCATCATCTATTGCACCCGCTTTTTAGAAGTAACAGCACATTTTACTGACTGTGACGACACTTTACTTAACGTAACGGGACGACGCTTTACCGAACCGCACAAAGCTCATGAATTATTCATGAATACACACACTGTCATCGGTCGTTGTCGTCGTCGTTACTGACACACAAGTGTTGTATCATTATACAGATTCTTGTGATAAAAAAAAAATATATATATACATACTAACCAGTACAAGGTGTAAGATTATTAGAATACAATAATAGCATAGGGTATTTTTATCCATTCATATTATCCTCTATCACTTTGTTACATCAGTTCCCTCTCCTGCCCTCTTTCTTCCTAGCCCTTTCCTCTCTTCAACTCCTTTTGAGTCATGGATTCCCTTCTCATAGTTTATTTCTTCCTGCTTCTCAGTTTCTCTGTCCCTCTATCTATAATTAATGACTTGGGCTTTGTGAAACTATATTGCATTCCCTTTTGAGAACTTTCACTGTTCTTTCCTTGCTGATTGTCATTCTCGCATTCGACTGTATGTGATGACCTTTACCCATTCAGTTTGTAATATCACTTTACCAACCCACCTCAGCTAATGAATTTTTTTATGAATTCACACACCATTGTGTGGGCAGTCGCTCGGTGAAGCTCGTAAGTTCCTCGGTTCAGACTCACACAGTGGTGACAGCAGAATCAGTATGCTCCTTCCTCGACAAGCTAATTCCCAGCTGGCCTAGCCCTCCCTCGAAAGGTGGACCAAGGATTAGACTAGTTAAGTTTAATTTAAAGAAGATCAGATGACACGTATGGCAACTGAAAAACTGACTCCCCGCACACACAAAACACGAAGTACAGCCTGGACACAGCCCGGACACAACAATGCACAACAGTCATGGGACCAATAGACACTTCTCATGTTAACAAGATGCACACACACACACATGACATGACTTAAAAAAATAAAATAACTAAGTCCCATGATTGAATCCAAAACACAAGCACCACGCAAACACACATACATACATATATAATGTTCAATTAATAGTTCCTGCAACTCTTCATACATATCCTGCCTGGAATGTGGGTGGCTCCACCAATTTAGTTGGGTGTCGTCCCACAGATCGTAATGACAGACAAGCATACTATTATAGAGATGTACTGTATATATTTAATATATCAATTATGTTTAGCTAAGTGGTGCTAAGAGGGGATAATTGGGTCTAATGGGAGTTTTCTCCAATTAGAGCCCCCAGGCCAAAACACCGATCACACTGGGAATTGATGTATTCCGACAGTGTACCCCACTCCAATAAGCATTCATCATGCTATAAGAGTTTATTTCAACTACTTCATGTAGCTAATACTCCCCCCCCCCCCCTCCCTGCAATGCAAATTACATGTTTCCACAGAACCTTTGTATAAGGCTTGTGTACCTGATATTTTAGTCTGATGACTCATTCCATGTTAAAATGATCACTCACATTACTATATGCTACTGAGCACATCCACCAATTACAGAGTGAGAAGATATTAAGAGTGCTTAGTGGATATTGGGCATTGTCACTAACCTCACGCAACTATTTAGCAGAGGTCAAGGTAAATTTAAAGTAGTATCAGGTATTATGATGTACTTTAAAGTAGTATCAGGTATTATGATGTACTTTAAAGTTACCTTTTCTGGTCTATTAGTGTAGGACTTCAGGCCTGCAGCCAGAACTTTGCCTCAGGGGTTTCAAAATCACGAAAAAGCCATACCCACTTTTGTTTCTTTCATTTATTCTTCTATGATATTTAAAAAATATTTTTAAAAATGAACTGCAAAGAAGTTATTTTTCGTCCTTTTCAAGACTAAACGTTCATTGAACACAGTTGATGAGCAAACAAGTGGTAAACTGCTAGTGATATATTGGATTGGCCTTGCAAAACCGAGCTTCCAACTATATGCGCTGAGCTATATACTAGCAGTGCACCATATAGGCATTTCGTACTATAAGTATTATAATAAAGTGAATTACACTACATTATATAAGAAATAGGGGTAACAATATATCTTTGCTTGTGCCGTTATGAGAGCAAAGTTTTGTTGCCCAGGAGCTCAGCGTTTTTTATAACTTGAACTCAGATACATACATCCGGGAAATGTTAGCAGAAAATTCCAATGCAATGTTCAATCACAATCATGATATGCCAAAGTTACACATGGGTGTGGCTACATCATTTACTTCCAGTCACTCAAAAGGGAGATTTGATTGAATCCCCCCCCCCCCCCTGGCTATGGGTGTGAACTTACCTATAAATGTATATGTCCAAAATCAGCAAGTATTATTTATGACATTGAAAACCCTTTACCAAAATATTTGAACCTTTTTATAACAGTACTTCTTCGTGCTAGGTTGTCTTGATCATCTGCAACTAGATAAGTTCAAAGACATTTGGGGAATAGCTGTGAATGAAACTCCTTACCAGACACAATAATGTCTACTCCATACTGTTTGTAATTTAAACCGTTTACTTAGGTCTCTAGTATGATAGATTGTCAGCAATTCAATGTGCCAGAATGATGCACTCTTACTGCCACTTCTCATCCAACATTTACCTGTTTCATTACAGATTCCATCCAGCACCTACAGGCGACCTACACTAGAGGAGAAGCTGAGACACAGCCATATAGAGAACACAAGAAAGTCTGAGGTAATGTAATCTTTTTTTCAATGAACAAGCAAAGCTGACACGCAGAGTGTTGAATTAAGGCTTTACGTGTGTATCTATGTGGTAGTAGTTATGCTTGAAACAGTTGAACTCAACTCACTTTCAGAAAATGAAAGCAACTAAACCTCGCAGATAGATGTTGTTATTTGTTGTTGTTATTGTGTTCACAATGTACATGTTATCGAATAGTATGGTTTGTCTAGTGTACTTCTTTCTGAGATGCTTAGTGTTTAAAGCATTACTAACTTCGATGATTCAGTGATTCTTGGCTGAAATAATTATAATAATAGCAAATTTTCTCATTCTAACAACCAATATTAAGTTATTAAAACTTTTAATATATATAATATTGGCGTTTGCTATTATTATTATTATTATTAACTTTGAGTTCATCTTGTTATGTATCAAAGGAAATTAGACAAAGTTTGTGGTGAAAGTTGAGAAAACTATTATTTATTGTACATGTACATATATTAAATGTATATAAGCAGTTGCATGAGCACACTGCCATGGTGTTAACTATTAAACTTTACATTCATAAAATAGAAATTATAGAACAGGTAAAAAAACATGTCAATAATATAACATAAGAACTAATTAGTGAGTAGGTAAAGTAAGTGATATACTTTCAGGTGTAACTCATAGAGATTTTAAATTTAGCAGTGCATTGTTTGATAATGTTGTAGGCTTCGGTTTACTGTGAAACCGTTGATTTCTTGCATTTAATTGAATTTGGTATGGTCATCAAAAAATGGCAATTTTCTCTCTATCAATACACAGGATATCTCGCTATATTTTTACTAATACAATTTTTAATTACATGAAGTTTCAATTTACATGTGCTAATTAGGTGAGTCTGGTTGAAGCTGATAAGAATAAATTTTCATGTGCTACTTCCAAGAAATCTGAGAAGACCTTGGTAAGAATAGAAGAGCAGATAAAATTTCTGTCATAGGGTCAAGTTTATTTCACAACTGTCCGTTATTTGAGCCAAAATTTTAAATAATTTGAAAATTGGTAATATTGTATGATAGGAATATTTACATTGAGGAGTCAGAAATCCAATGCTAAAGAGCCAAGTGATAGAAACCACAAAAATCTTGTTTACTACTGTAATCTTCAGAATTTACAAACCTACGTGACAGCTAAACCATGTTGCATATAACCAGGAATAATTATAACCAGGAATAATAGTATTATTAGGTAATAATAACCTATTTATAGTAACAATAATAATAAAGCACCAAAGGTGCAAAGCCTCACAGATAGCTATTAAATCATTTCTAGACCAATCAGGCCAATACTTCATAAAAGAACCTAAACATGCATGAGCTAAAAATTTGTAGAAGTATGCGGTAGTTTTGCCTTGCACTGAAAGTTAATTGAGTGTTTGAACTGGAGTTTTGGGTTAAAACTGTTGGTGAGTGTCTCTTACATGATTGTGACGTGACAAAAAGGGAGTGTTACCCACCAAAACTAGTACCTATGCAACCTAAGATCAGTGTTTGATCCAGGGGAAAGGAACACTGGTTCTTTTCTTCCCCCCCC
>WLWD01004958.1_pt1 | contig 16949 bp, 11 predicted proteins | sample 6712731 | NCBI WGS metagenome assembly WLWD01 (sample SAMN12718690, study PRJNA576275) | sponge metagenome | isolation source: marine sponge | host: Mycale hentscheli | place: New Zealand: South Island, Marlborough, Capsize Point | collected 2014-11-01
CAATAAGGTCCACAATATATAAGTTCAATATGGAATAGGGTCCACAATACATTACTTCAATACAGAAAAGGGTCCACAATACATTAGTTCAGTACGGAAAATGGTCCACAATATATAAGTATGGAAAAGGGTCCACAATATATAAGTTCAATACAGGAAAGGGTCCACAATACATTAGTTCAGTACGGAAAAAGGTCCACAATACATAAGTTCAATATGGAAAAGGGTCCACAATATGTTAGTTGGAAATGGTCCATATTATATCAGTTCAATATGGATTGTGGTCCACAATACTTTAGTCAATACGGAAAGTGTCCATAGTTCAGTATGGAAAAGTGTCCACAATACATAAGTTCAATACCGAAAAGTGTCCACAACACATTAGTTCAATATGGAAAAAGGTCCACAATATATAAGTTCAATATGGAAAAAGGTCCACAATATATAAGTTCAATATGGAAAAAAGTCCACAATATATTAGTTCAATACAGGAAAGGGTCCACAATACATTAGTTCAGTACGGAAAAAGGTCCACAATACATCAGTTCAATATGGAAAAGGGTCCACAATATGTTAGTCAATACGGAAAGTGTCCATAGTTTAGTATGGAAAAGTGTCCACAATAAATTAGTTCATATGGAAAAATGTCCACAATGTCAGTTCAATACGGAAAAGGTCCACAATATAGTAGCATTAAGGGGAGAAAATGTACAATAGTATGTTTTCCCAACATGGAAATAAATCAGAATTTATCTCTAGGGCACAAACCAACTAAAGACACAATCATGTAAGGATATTGTCCTAGTTTTAAATACACCAAAGAATAAGTGAACATCACTAATACTTATTTTTAATGGCACAATTACATTTATTTACCTTGAGAGAACATCAGATCCATTTATCTTGTCTGTATTAGAAACTTCAATGTCCCCAGTATTCGCAATGAAAAATCTGGAAACTTAACCTAAAAAAAATAAAATAAAATTTAAAAAAAAAAGTAAAACAAGAATTGAGTATTTACTAGGTATGTATACAAAAAATTTCTGAGGGGGGCGGGACTTTTGACGTAACAATTTTTGCATGTGTGACTAAATTTTAATTTCTTTGACACATTATACGTATATTATAGTCAAATTCATCATGTCAGGATGAATAAAATCTAGCATAATTCTGCTTTAATAGAAAGGGTTAAACTCAAGCTATTGGGGGGTGGTGGGGGGGGAGGGGGTGGATCCCAATGCCATCTCTCCCCTTCCCCCCAATCACTATCTGTATACATCCATAATTACAATGACATAGCAGGGTTTCATACAGAGGTAGGGGCGCCCTGGGATTCCCCCCCCCCTCCCCCCCCCAGAATTTCATAAAATAAATTAATAATATTTACTACTTAATGATATTCTGTGGTTATAATTTATAATGGTATTCTGTGAGTTTGTTGTTTGTATATATCTAGTAGTTGGTGAAAGTTCACTTCAGTTAATTGAGGTCCTTCAATTGCAATACGCATTAGTTTTCCAAGATTGGTGTCACTAATTCTAGACCTGAGACGATTTTTAATTACATGGGTGTGATTTCAGCAAAATCGGGTGTGGTCAATCAAACGTGTGGGCCCCGCTTCTAAACCCTCCCCCCCCTCCCCCCCACCCCCAGAAAAACTCCTGTATGAAACCCTGCATAGTTATTGGGGAGCTGAACATCTAGCTCCCTACATTTAGAAAAACCACCTTACCTCCTCGTCAACTATTGAACTATAACAAGTAATGTCCCCTTTAACAACTCATGTCCCTTTTAACAACCTAGTTAAGTCTCTGTAACTTCAAATATGCACATTCAATGTATTACATATGTGCCTAACACCCCTATCTGTTTCCAAGCAGGCAGTTGACAAGATTTATTTCAGGAGGCAAGGGGAGAGGAGAGGAGGAGGCTTTTGCCCTCAATTCAGGGTGCAGTACCACTTGCAACTGCAGCACTAAACCGCAGATGGAGGAGTTATGCTATGTATTTATTTCTCGTTTTATGTTCAATGTACGCTTACTTTGTTGTTGCCGTTGAAACAGACACCAACAGACCGCTCTTATAAACCAAGTTTCAAGAAAAAAGACCAACCAGGAACTGAGAAACAACGGTACAAACCTTACAGCTATTCAGCAAAATTCAGGGGCGACCGTTGCAGTTACGACTCAAAAATTTTCCCCCAGCGGTATAGTATAGGCTTCCCCACAACATTACAATGCCATATTTTTTATATTAGTATTTATTTTCCATTTTTATAAATATTTTTATATTTTTTTTTTGTATCCTATAAAAAACAAAACAAAAAACTCAGTGTAATGTTTGTTTTTTTAATGTGGTGTGTACCTGTGTACAAATATGAGTTCATTCTGGCCATCCAATACGTCTGAATTTCAATTTTTAGATACCGAAGCTAACTATTGATTCGTATTCATTTGATTTTTCAACCCCGCCCCCACTCTGAGCGCGCAATTTATTGTGGACAAAATTCTGGATGGTGATAGCAAACACTGAAGGAAAGTTACTGTGCGAGTGATCCCGGCGGCGCGGAAGAGTAGAATACTTCTGGAATGTACTGGAGGGTCCTAGACGATGAAGAAGCGGTGGTGTATTAATGAAGCCTGGAGTCACTAGTTTAGAATAGATATATCATGGCTCACAGCTGCAGGAGAATCTGCTTGGGTGTCTTTGGAGAGCTTGACTGTGCACGCACATAGCGCTAACACTGTGCACGCACATATTGCTAACATTGTGCACGCACATAGTACTAGCACTGTGCATGCACGTAGTACTATTACTGTGCACACACATAGTACTAACACTGTGCATGCACATAGTACTATTACTGTGCACACACATACAGTAGAAGCTCAGAGTTACGTACCCCTTGGGAAATGAGGTGTACGTAACTCTGAAATGTACGTAACTCTGAATATAACATAATTTAACTTTGTAATAAAATCTTTAAACGACTAAAATACTACGAATAAAGTATTTCATATTGATCCATTACTAAAGGACCATTTAATGGTGTACCGTTGAGGTTTTTTTTTCTGAGTAAACCAGAATGCACGGCATTATAAAATATTTATCATTATCTCTTCTGACAATGCACCTCTTCTTCAGGCCACTAGGGTCAGCTGATTCTGCTAAAAACTTTTCTATAATCTTCCTGTCTCTTTAGAAGTCTGAAATTGTGGACTTTCCTAAGCCAAACTCCTGAACAACTCCAGCTAAAAATATTCCTTGTTCAATTAACTACTTCTGATAGCAACTCTTTTGCCATTTTGCTGCAGTTCCAATAAAAAAGAACAAAAAAAACAAAAAACAAAAAAAAACGTGATGACGACCCCCGTACCCATCGCGATGTCTCTTCGCGGTTCAGTTAACCAGTTAATTCGGTTGTCTGTTCGATCTATGAGGTTCTACTGTAGTACTAACACTGTGCATGCACGTAGTACTATTACTGTGCACACACATAGTACTAACACTGTGCATGCACGTAGTACTATTACTGTGCACGCACAGTGCTAACATTGCACGAACATAGTGCTAACACTGCACGAACATAGTGCTAACACTGCACGCACATAGTGCTAACACTGCACGCACATAGTGCTAACACTGCACGCACATAGTGCTAGCACTGTGCATGCACATAGTACTATTCCTGTGCGCGCAGTGCTAACACTGCACGAACATAGTGCTAACACTGCACGAACATAGTGCTAACACTGCACGAACATAGTGCTAACACTGCACGAACATAGTGCTAACACTGCACGCACATAGTGCTAACACCAAAACTGTGCATGCACTAGTACTATTACTGTGCACGCACATAGTGCTAACACTAAACACTGTGCACACACTAGTACTATTACTGTGCACGCACATAGTACTAACACTGCACGCACATAGTGCTATTACTGTGCACACACATAGTATTAACACTGTGCACGCACATAGTGCAAACAACAAACACTGTGCATGCACACAGTACTAACACCATGCATGCACATAGTGATTACACCGTACTAGAGTCATTCTTATTAGTGTTATCAAGTACTATAGTCATCCTTATTAGTGTTATCAAGTACTAGATTTATTCGTATTAGTGTCAGCACATACTAGTGTCTGTCAGTTGTAGTATGTTCGATTAAGTTAGTGTTTGCAAGTGTCAGTTTGATTGTAGTAGCTGTTGTTGTAAGGAAAATACGATACCCGATGAAATAATTTACTAATCAGGTGATCTTTGGAGGTATGGGCCAAGTCCTTGAGGCCAAGTCCTTCAGGCCAAATTATTTCTTCACTGGTGGGCGTGTCACATGATGTCACTTCCAGTTTCAATTCCTGTCGCAAAAATTTGTCTTTCGAGGCTATCTGAGGCTTGTGGGTTTTTATTAGTGTGTACACGTACTAGAGTTATTCCTTTTAATGCCCGCATGTACTAAAGTTATTCTTTTTAATGCCCGCATGTACTAGAGTCATTCTTATTAGTGCCCACATGTACTAGAGTCATTCTTATTCGTGTCAGCACGTACTAGAGTCATTTTTATTAGTGTTCGCACGTAATAGTTTTATTTATCTTGGTAATGTCTGTTTTTACTATTGTCCACAAGAGTATTTTTTTAGTGGTTTTAGCTGAGTTGGGATAATTATATTGCGTATTCAATGTAAATAGATAGATTTTGATAACACTGGACATAAGAACAAAGTAAAGATGTTTATTATTTGTATAGATGATACATAATTTAAAAGAGATGACTAAAAATAAAAAAATAATAATTAATAATTGATGTCTGTACTTCTAATTCTTTTAGAAGGGCGTGACGAAACTGGTGATGGTGAAGGAGTTGGTGACTGAATGTGTGGTGTCAGTGTCTGAATGAGGTGACATACAAAGGTTAATTATTGTTAAAAATGAAGTTGTATATAATTCCATCTTATTTATATTTAAAAGTTTATTGGTGCTGTTGTTGGTATTTTGTCTCATTTTTTAATTTTTATTAAATTAATTTATTCATTTTCGTTTTATTTAGTTATTTAGTATTATTATTTTACCTATTCCATGCAGAGTAAGAAAAGACCCCCTGCAGATCTTCTTCCCCAGATGATAGAAGGTGTTGACTCTAGTTGTTCTACGCTGTGTAGGTGTGTGTTTGTGGCTGGGACCGATTACTTCATCCACAGACAGAAACGCTTGAATTTGGCCAAGGACTACCAGGTCCAGCTGCTCCCTCGTCAGCGCACTGGCCTCATCCCGCTTAGACAAATAGAAGTCTCTGTCAAACTGAGCAGAACACTTGGTGGCACAACCACAACCCCGGGCTAAAAACTGGTCTAACTGCTCAGTTGAGGTAAATCGTTTCGTCCTTGCTGGTGATGGCTTTCTTGACCTCTTCCTTTCCTTACACAGATGATGCTGCTCCGTCGGCAGGCAACGGACACAGTATCGGAAGGGGAAAGAAAAGTGGTGTCGGAATAAGGTGGTGACAAGAAAACAGATGAGTGGTCAGGATGAAATGATGAAGGCTCGATGTCTGGCACAGAGCAGTCCAAAGAATCCAGAGGATCATAGAGGTCATCTTCGTCTTCAAACAGTGGAGTAGCAGAGCCTGACTCTGCTGATGAGACATCCCTAGAAGCTTTATAATAAGTTGTTTTGTTATTTAAATTAGATTTATTACCTTCATAATAGTTGGTAAAATGGCCATCAAACTCAGACGCCTAGAAAAACTCAGAACAAAATGAAAATAACTGCAGGAATAACAAAAGATCTGGCCTAAATAAGGTAAATAAACGATCCACAATATACTAGCTCCAGCTAAATTTCAACTATTAACTAGTTTCTTAAACACGAATGTCGTATAAAAGGGGGTAGCCGAGGACATATTTCGCGATAAGTGGAAAATGGCCGCTGACAGTTTTTGTCACCGACTCCCCTTTAGTAGCATTACAGCAACTTAGCGCACACAAAAGCTTGGAAACAAAGTCATGAGCATCTTAACAGAAGACAAAATAAAAATAATAAAACAAGGGAACCAACAAATGGCGGGCTATAAATAGAGATGAAAAGTACTGTTTGCCATTGACGCAGCTAAATTCAACTGCAAAAGATATACAGTGTGCTGTCAGAGTTCTCCAAGATACTATCCTGGAGTTCATCTTCAATCAAAAAATACTTTGGTACATACACAAGCAGGGTTTCATACAGGATTTGCGTTTAGGGTGGGGAAAATTGGGATTGTATGAAACAGTCCTGATTTTTTAAGTACTTCAATGAAACTAGTAAATGTAATATATTTAACAGCGTTTAATCTAATGAGGGGACATAGGAAAAACTTCTCTCCCCCTTCCCCCCACCTCCCACATCCAATCCAGAATTATTCTTCAAAGATATTGTCAAAATAAGCAGAATTGCAATGAAAATCAGGTCAATTAACATAGAGCAAACAAATTCAGTGTGCCCTAAACTTACCTGAATTAAAAATTACTAAGCCAAGTGACACAAGGTGGCTTTCCCATGAGAGGTGTGTGAGAGCAATTAAAAAAGAACTTCCTGCCCTCATTACTACATTACAACACCTTCATGAAGTTTCAGGAGATGCCGAATCCTATGGTCTCAGCTTACTTTAGCTAGTCAGGTAGGAATAGCTAGTATTGTGGTTCTCTCTCGAGTTATCTACATTCTAGCCAAAATGAGTGTCTCAATGCAGATGAAGGTGGCAGATTTTAGCAAACTGCCCATTCTTTTGGAAGCAACTGTTGACTCCTTGAAAAGCTTAAAGGAAGAAACTAGTGATTGGTTGTCAGAGGTTAAATCTACTACATCTTCCCTAGAAAATGACTACAGCATAACAATTGGCAATGGTTATGGTCCATCTAGGAGCCATAAAAATATCACTGATGTCTCCATATATCGTACCCACGTCGCACTTCCCTTTTGATGTGCTATTGGAGAACATTGACAGAAAGTTTAACAGTAATGCTGTGAAAATCTTGACAGCAATGTCAGTGTTCAACTCTTCTCTGCTTCCAGCAAAGGAAGACTAAAGTTCTTACGGAGTGGACAAGATAAGTTGCTTGGGAGACTTCCACGGTAAGCCAGCTGAAGTTGAGTTTGATGGAATAACTTATTCCTCAACACCTCTGCTAAACAAGGACGATTTCATATCAGAGTGGGCTATATTCAAGAGAGCATTGCTTCAAGAAAGAGACGAAATTATGAAGTCAAAATCACTGGAGAAAGCACCAGAGTTCCAAGAAGTATTAGAACTGAAGCGTTCAGCTGCTTACACGGGAATTTTTTCAGAGACGTTTAAACTGATTGACATTATGCTTTCGATTCCAGTTGGTACAGCCACAGCTGAGAGATCTTTTAGTGAAATGAAACTCATAAAAACTAGATTACGAAGCCGGCTGACAGAACAGAACTTGGCACGGTTAATGAGAATTGCCATTGAAGGTCCTGAACTGAACGAAATAAACTTTAGTGAAATATTAGATATATTCAAACAAAGCAATCATAGAATCATACTTTAAGAGTGACTTTATTTAACGTGTCTTTGTTCTTATGGTATTGCTATTATGAAATTCAAATCTATTAAATAATTGAATGAGCAAAATCGTTGGGGGGGGGGGGAATTTTCTTTTGGGGGGGGATATCCCAGGTTTCCCCCCTCCCCCCTCTATGAAACCCTGCACAAGGCATTTATAGGTGGACTTGAGTATTACTCGCAAAAATGATTACATATTATAGCTGTTTTTTAGTTAGGGCACTTGTTGTAAACATGGTGTGGATCGACTTGAAAGGATAGTGAGCTACGTATAATGGAGGGTTCTCTTTGCGCAGCTACTATATTTTAATTTGAATAGGAGCTAGAGGTCAAAGGGCATGCCGGGGATTCTTCCATTTATACCCGGACCTCCGAAAGGAGTTCAGAATGTGGTATACGAGGCCACAGATTTCGTGTACGGAGAATAGCATTGAATTATAAAACCGACCTCTAAGTTTAACAGGTCACTTGAATCCATAATAATAAAATTAGCAGGTAAAGGACAATCACCCGGACTATGATATGACAATTAGTAGGTGAATGACATTGCCAGCAAGATTAAGGTAAATCTTGCAGCTTAACTAAACTGGTCATTAGAATTTGGTAAATATACTGATGACTCATGTAGAGATCTGGCCAACAAATACACATCCATAAAGCCAGTAAGTAGCTTCTTACCCAGTAGGAGGAGCTCCTGACAACAGAATGAGACGTGAAATTCGTTGCTTATTATCCATACTGAATTAAACTCCTACATCACAAATAGTAAATATTCAATAACTATTGGTGAGCTTAGCAAAAATAAAAAAAACAACAAAAAAAACAACAACAAAAAAACAAAAAAAAAACCCTAGCTATATATAACTGAAGCACCTACTCATGAACCCTCAGCACTACTATGCACTAGCTAGTCTACAAAATCATTTCTCAGGCCACAAGAATAATAATTCATTTGGCCATTCCTAGTCAAGTATCAATACTGCTCCAGCAATGAAACTGGTAGATGTAAATGTTATCTTCATAAGGAGTAGCTAAATATGCAGGAACACAAAGCCAACCAGAACCTCAGGTAAGCCTAATGGTTATCTGCACATATGCTTGAGGCTTGTGAGCAGACAAGAAATTAGTAAATTAACACTGGTGGACATTACAGATGAATGGAAGTGATAAAAGCATAAACCACTGCCTCAAATCTCTCTACACGAGGCTTAGGAAGTCTAACACAAGATTTTCAATAGAACACTCACAACACCACTGAACTGATACATGTGCCTTTACCATGTGACAACAGTCAATCCTGAACAGTATAATACCATGCAACTGATACATATGGTGCCATATGTAATAACCAAGTCAAGCCTTCACCTGTACCATATCTATAATGACATACGTATATAATAAAACCAGCAACCTGTTTTGTTTTTTGTTTTTTTCATTTTAAGGCCATATAAACACAATGTGTCTCCTGTTATTCCTCTCACCCTACATAATAGCAACTCAAAGGTCACACAGATGTGACGTAATTAGTTATGCACTGGTCATGATAATAAAATCTTCCAATCACCTCAAACATAACTACACGAAACTAAAACAAAGGGACCACATACCTTCCCAATTGAGGCTTACGTCTTACTTATAGGGCTCACAAGTAGTCTCTAGCCTGAGTGTGTGCACACACATACCCTATGCTACCTCCTCAGAAATAATGATAAACTCTATTTCCCAAAATCTGGTCCATCTGCCCAATAGCACATGGTAGTACAGCTGGAAACTATACCGATATTAGCATTGCTCTTTGACAAAAGCCCTATATCGTAGAGACAATATTTCAATTGTAGTCACACGGTATTACCGGTTTCTCACCAAACGTTAGCACAGGTCACAAAATTAATGCCGGAGCATCATGGCAAGACAATTATGAGGTACAGCTGCCTTGTTGCCTGTAAACGTGGCTATAACGTAAAGCTGTGCTGTATACTGGAATGTAGTTAATACCGTAAAGCTGTGCTGTATACTGGAATGTAGTTAATACCGTAAAGCTGTGCTGTATACTGGAATGTAGTTAATACCGTAAAGCTGTGCTGTATACTGCAATGTAGTTAATACCGTAAAGCTGTGCTGTATACTGAAATGTAGTTAATACCGTAAAGCTGTGCTGTATACTGGAATGTAGTTAATACCGACTATTTTGTACAACACTACCGTACTATATATATCGAGTGCATGTAACCACCGAATTACCGACTGCTCGATTTCTGCGTGGCGCGCCTTTTAAATTCCGGATTTGGGCAGGTGTTTTTGTTCTAAATGGCACGCAACAATAACAGAGTTTGCAAAAACGCAGAAAAAGACGGCCACAGCAGTGCTGAAGAAATTGTGGACATTGGTACTGTTTGCCAGTTCTATCGCTGCTAAGCATGGTAACATTTCCAATATGCTCATTCATCTGTCTTCATAAGAAAAGAAGCTAAACTGGCCAGAAACACTCACACATTTATAATGCGATACTTCACTTCTTTCAACTCCGTTAACTTTCCCTATAAAGCAAACTACATCAATGTCTGCAAGAAATTATTTGCTCACGTGATTATGATGTGATGCTAGCCACAAAAGCTGGTACCTATGCAGAGTTTAAGCTTCGCATTTTCTCAAGAATCAGCCCGAAATTTTAAAAAAGCATAATAAAAGGTCTTAAATTTAAATCGTCATTGTGAGTAAGTTCATACCTAAATCAACAGTTAATTGTCAGTAATTTCCAAAATCAGAGCGTGACAAACCGACCGACCGACAGACAGACCGACAGACAGACAGGATGACTACTATAACCCTCTCACGCATGAGCGCTGAGGGTTAATCACCATCATTTGCAGACCAACACAACCCACATACCCTATTATATACATTACACACACAGCTCTATGTCCTTAGACCACAATTCATTGTAATTAAATGCATTATGAAAGCAGACTGAAATTTAAACCTTTGTGGGTCATGATCATTGATCATACTTGTGCGTAAAAATAGCCTCAAGTAAATCACATACATACCTAGGTACACCTCCTGACACATCTCACTTCAAGAATTGAATTGTGTAGTGGAGAAAATGAAGTTACAGTGTCAACTTCACAAAATAAATTACAGCTGCTCAGGTTTTCCAGGTACAAGCCACCACATCTAACCACATACAACCACATACATCATATACAGCTCAGACTAAACTCTGTAACACAATGCATACACACCAATGCATAACTATTGAAGGTGTAAAAACATCAGTGTACCAAAAAAATAATAATAAAACGTGAACTTGACAACAGACCTATGGAATGAAGTCTTGGTTTATTGTTAGGCCAAACAAACTTGTTTCTCATCTGCACCTTCCTGGGTGATACAGCCACTTCAAAATTTATTATGCAGGTCAAGCCCACTGCTTTAACCACACCCCTACTACCTCATACTTGTTATATACCATTTCAATATTTTTCCTATAGGTCAACTACATTATCGCAATTTCCAATATAGTTGATGAGAAACAAGAAATGTGGTTTCAATTCACACTATAATTTAGTACACTACCAGGCCAGCTATAAAACGTGGTCCATTGCACAAATGAAGACATGCATCTAAAGGAAGGTGAGTGGCTACAACTTGTGAAGAATAAAAGTGATCTATATCAAAAATTGTAAACACTATTCCTAAAGAATATTTCAAAGTTATGTAATACACAATCACAGAATTAAAAAATAATCGGAAGTCTACACTACAATACAGGCTTCCATACTTACAGCAGCTTGCAAGTGGTTTTTTTCCTTCATTTTTCTTCTTTTCTTAATACTTATAGCAGATACACGGTAGAATAAGACCATCTTGATATTTCTGTGATCTGAATTTTTTCAAAGCTTCTATTACAGTCTAAATTCTACCTGATCATTTAACCCTGGTTCCGTTAGAAATAATGCAAAACAAAATATTAAAGTTTACTTTAGCATCCTTAAGCTCTACTACACTTCAATATCTCTTGAGTGGGATAGACTAGATAGGTTCCACTTAGTGTCCTAAATTACTATTTTTAAGAAACATTTCATGTTGTGTGTGTGTGGTCCTATAAAATGAGACCATACACTCGATACACATAATTAAACGTAAGTGCAACTAGAAAACTAAACACTACTAATCTCTTAGCTACATCACCTAATCAAATAATAAAGAAGCTCAGGGTACCAAATTTTACTATTATTAGCAAGAGCCAAAGTAACACTAATGCTCGTACAGTCACTAGTCTCACAAGAGCTAGTATGTACGCAGTTTCAAACTCCCCCCCCCCCCAAAAAAAAACAACAACCTCTAACCTTCTTCTAGCGTTGCTATCGCAGTCTCTTTCATATTCACCGGACACTAGCTAACTCCATCTAGAGCGCACACGGTAGCATGGCCAATTTCAGAAGGCGTGGACTGTTGCTATAGTTACAGTTACTTTAAAAAACAATCGGAAAGTTCACTGATTTTCGTAAGTGGGACGGTATTAAGCTCGTCAGTTATTTTAGGGGGGGGGGGTGGGGGAAACTGTGAGACTGCAGATTGCCCTCTCTCAAGATTAAGCATCTTTAAAGTGTTCTGATAAACCTGTTAACATTCAGTTGATTATCTGTATAAATATTCATGCAAATGTTTCCTCTTGGGACTCATGGGCTGAGCTGCAAGTTCAGTGTAGGCAGACAATGATATCATCCACCTCGCTCTGTCAGCAGCTAAAGTCCCCTCCAGATTGAAACCTCCTGGCTTTCCAGATCCGATGGTAAATGACCGGATTGCATGACTATAGTGCCATGGAGTGCTGGAAATCCTTTTGTATAGAATGATGCCACCTGTCCAGACACTCTTACAGGAGTCATGTCACCAGATATGCATGTTGTGTGGCTGCTTTTGCATAAGACAAGAAGTCCAGGGGGGTGGGGGGGGGGGAGCATTAGGCAGATGTGTCTCTGGCAACTTATGTGGTACTAGCTCTTCCTTCAGAAACTCTCAGTGGCAGTTCAGCTGGGAATGCCACAGCCGCATTGGTTTGTGCCTATCTATCCTTGGATTTTTTTTAATAATTTAAAAATGGTTATTATTATTATTATTATTATTATTTATTATTGATAACTGTTACTCATGTTAGCTTCTTAAATAAAGTTACAAGTTTGTTCGATATCGTTTTTAGTGATTGATATATTGAAAGTTTTATAGCTCTAACTGACCAGACTTCTGAGTTGACTATTCTGCATGCCTCAAGTGATCGTGAGTTCAACTAAAACATTTGCTACTCACATGACAAGCAGTACTTTTAATTGCATTGCGTAAGATGTTACTTTCAAAAAATGATAGATATGAAAGTCACCTTGAACACCATGTCACTTCTCCAAACTAAACTTATGCTATGATGCAAATTGTGCTGTATCCACAGTTACACCACACTAAAGGCTACATGCCCGAGCATGACTCCTAAAGAAAGTAGGTTGGTCTTTGTATACTATATGTTATTAATAATGGATACATTCATGTGTGTTAGGTGTTTTTCAGAGTCAGGTCATTTTTTTCTTCTTGATCACATGCCGGGTTATGAAACTCTTAGCCATTATAAGGCAGTATACAACAGTATATTTCAACAGGTTGTCCTGAGACAAAACAGCAATAGCTATAACAAGCAAAAATTATTATTATTATTATGATATCTCATAATTATAATGATAATGATGATAATTAATAATTGTAACTTATTATAATAAAACTTTTAAATAAAATAAAAATAAAATAAAATAATAATAAAGAAATAAAATGAAGTCAGGTTGTGATGCCTCTGTATACTGATACGGAGTTCCCTCGCTGAACCACAATCGAGAGATGCTGCAGGAGATAGTCAATTGAACGAGGTTCCCCTGTCTCCAGCCTGATCCGTCTACCCAGATCCCTTACCAAGGCCATCGACTTGGGGCCCAGCACTCCCATGGTCTCGATTGCAAGTGGAGAAAAGAAATGGCTAAGTGGAAGGCTACTATATTTATTTTATTTTCTCTCCTCTGCTGCGGCAGCCACTCTCCGTGGTGCTTGGGTAGCATCGGTTCTATAGGATGGTGCGAAGGTGTCTGGGCAAGTCGCGTCCCATACCAGCAAACGACCTGATTTCCAAGGTACCAGGGTCACACCATCTGGTCTCCTGCCATCTGACCTGACCAGGCGGCTCCAGTCGAGACGGGATCTTGGCTGATGACAGAGCCCGCTTCACGATGTCATTCAGTGTGGTATGACATTGATGTCTTCCTTCACTTTAACTATTCCTGAGCAGTGCTGGCATTGGTGTGGTCCACATATTGAGGTCCCTAGACGAAGTCCCACTGTCACCCGCACTGTCTATTATTCATACATCTCATTCCAAGAGATCAGTATTATAACTTAATAATCTCTCACCTGCATGTATGTTACAACTGAATTTTAAATGAGTTGAGTTAGTCACAGGGCGAAAACTTGAATTTCCTGTAGTAATGTATTTAGGACATTTCATGCATTCACCACCTTTCCTGTAGTGGATAGGGCTAAATGTCCTATGGTGCAGGGCATTTAGCCCTATCATGTACAAGAAAGGTGGTGAAAGCATGAAATGTCTTAAACATGTGACTACAGGATATTTAAGTTTTTGCCTTGTGAGTGTTTCCAATAAAGTGGAGGAATCTAGGAGTTGAACTATTCTAAACCTATATGGTCCCTTCACTGGTCGCAGTGTAGGGTATGTTATTATTACTAGAATTTCGCTGGGGCTGCACTTCAGTGCTCTTCTTTACACTTGATAAAGTTATAGCAACCGCCATAGCGTAATCAAAGTCTCAGTATAGTAGAAATCAAATTAATGACATGAAACCAAATTGATGATTGTGAGTTCAAAAAGAAGTGTACAAATGAAGTGGGATATGATAGAATACATGACAACAGGTGTAAATTAACAAGTTAAGCTGGAATGTTCATGGCGTCTTTTCCAGTCATCTTGAGGGGGGGGGGAGGGGGAGTTCATCTTTGGTCTGGAAGATCCGTTAGCAAGAGTGGCTTTTTATGGGCACATGTACATCTATATAGTTGAGCAGCAGTCTTCCTCCTCTGCTCTTCCTTCTCCAGCCCTCTCTTTGCCTCGTTCTCCAGCCCTGCTGTTCACTTTTCCCTCTAGCTACTCCTGTCCTGTGCGGTCATATACCACATCTACTCTCTCGCGTCCTGTCCCTCCATCATCTTGGACCATGAGCTTGCCTTTGCACCAGCACACACACACACACACACACACACAGAATAAAAAGTATGTATATATACTTTTGGTGGATCATAAAATTTTGACATCACAATTATAAATACTCAGATATGTACTAGAACACCTATTACACTAAAAATATCCATCTATTAATATTTAGAATAAAGGTGATCTTTGATCATTGAGACTACCTACCTTGGTGATGACATGAGATCGACAGTTTGATTGAAACCAAGCGAGGTTTTGGTTATTTAACAGGTGAGCACCGGTTGCGAGTGCTACAGCTTTTTTTTTTTTTACGTCTGCTACAGTTGATACACAATAACTCAGCAAATGCAATTAACAGTGGACTGATAGGAACGGTTACAAAAAATTTTTGTAAAGATTGTCACATTAACCTAGAAAATAATATGCTAGTTAAGGTGTAATTGTACAGACTCATTCATGACTACAACTGCGTTCGTTACCCTTACCACAACCATAGTCTTGCCTTAGTTGAAAAACAATAGTGCTTAAAAGGACCTCTGCATGAGGTGGAATAGCTGTGGTGAAGAGTCGCCAATGATTGAGTACGTGTCACTATAATCGTCAATAGCAGTTAGGCAGCAGTAATTTTGGAATCAACATGCAGAGAGTCTCACACTCAATTAACTTAATTGAGTGTGAGACTCTCTGCATGTTGATTCCAAAATTACTGCTGCCTAACTCTCAGCTATTTGGCCCAGGCAGTAACAACAGACACAAAATCCAAATGAAAATAAGTCAGCCTGCTCATGAAATGTGGATGATAACTATACATCAATGCTCAGACAAACGTCAGAACAATTTAATCTTGGTCTGATATTAAAAAATCTGGTATGACAAATGTTACTATATTTTCATTGCTCTACAGACTGTAGTAGAACATGTACATATTGGTATTGCTTTATAAGCTTCAAAATGAGTAAAATTAATTCATATTATTGATCAATCATATTTAAAGAATATTGATCATCATTTAATGATTGTGTCAATAGTTCTGTGAAAAAGTATATTGTCTCGTTCATGGCCTTAGCTTGCTGTGAGTGCAGTAGGTGCTGAAGTGTACTGTTGGGCTATGTTACCAAGTGTAGGATATTCAATTATTGAACATGGACACTGGATCTAACTATAATTTAGAACTGAGTTTGAGTGAGGTGCATCAATCTAGTGGGGAAAATGATTAAGCAAAAAAAATCATAAACTAAAACTAGAAGCCAGAGCGCAAATTAAAAGGGACAAAAGAAAAGAAGAATGCCCAGTTAAAAAAAATAAAAATAAAAATAAATAATAATAATAATAATAATAATAAAAATAATAAAAAAATAATAATAATAAAAAAAAAATGGAGGAAAAAAGTGTCCATGCCTAGTTGTTAGCATTGAACTTTGAAGCAATGGCAAAGGAGGTAAAAACTGCTAACTGATATGCCAGAAAAGCACACCCTCAAAATGCATGATTATAACCAGATCTGATCTCTTTGGCTCGCTGAATAGCTGACCAGTTATTGTTTGGTTGGATATCAAGCACTCTTGGGCAGCAAATATCCAATGTCCAACTGTAATAATCCACACTGAGTATGTATAATGGCCTGTGAAATGCACACTTTTTGCCCAGTTTTCCCAAAAACCAATCATAATGTACTTTAGTTGGTAATCTGATAAAGCGACTTAAACTTCCTAGTACAACATTGTGATACCTTCTTCAATCTTTGGAAGGCCACTGTCTTTGAGATCTGTTGTTGTGTGACAGAAAGACTGACAGACAGATTAACAGACAAATTAAGTAGTGCAACCCTACCATGCATGTGCGCCAAGGGTTAAAAACTAGATGGGACGAAGACCAGCTTAGAACATGGGCATATGGTTTCATACATTTTTCTGGGGGGGGGAGGGGAAGAGTTTAGAAAGGAGGGCCACACGTTTATTTGAACACACCCACTTTTGCTGAAACCAGACCCATTTGATTAAAAATTGTCTCAAGTCTAGAATTAACTGAAGTAAACTGTTACCAAATATTAGATATAATATATAAACAACAAAATCACAGAATACCATTATGAATCAAAACCACAGAGGGGG
>WLWD01002027.1_pt1 | contig 16944 bp, 13 predicted proteins | sample 6712731 | NCBI WGS metagenome assembly WLWD01 (sample SAMN12718690, study PRJNA576275) | sponge metagenome | isolation source: marine sponge | host: Mycale hentscheli | place: New Zealand: South Island, Marlborough, Capsize Point | collected 2014-11-01
CCACTGCACGACTGACTCTAAAATATTCTAATTACTTGGTCCCCGGAAGTTTCACTCATTTCATTTTAGTCCAGTGGACACGTCCGACTCTAAAATATGCTAATTATATGGTCCCCGGCAGTTTCTCTCTCTTCATTTTAGTCTACTGGACAAGTCCGACTCTAAAATATGTTAATTACTTGGTCCCCGGCCGTTTCTCTCGTTTCATTTTAGTCCACTGGACACGTCCGACTATGAAATATGCTAATTACATGGTCCCTGGCAGTTTCTCTCGTTTCATTTTAGTCCACTGGACACGACTGACTCTAAAATATTCTAATTACTTGGTCCCCGGAAGTTTCACTCATTTCATTTTAGTCCAGTGGACACGTCCGACTCTAAAATATGTTAATTACTTGGTCCCCGGCCGTTTCTCTCGTTTCATTTTAGTCCACTGGACACGTCCGACTATGAAATATGCTAATTACATGGTCCCTGGCAATTTCTCTTGTTTTATTTTGGTCCAGTGGACACGTTCGACTCTAAAATAAGTTCTTTTCATTTCAATTTTTTTCTTTTCATAAGATATTAAAAAATTCAAGTTGTGGCCCAGTACTTCTTTTTTTTAGGTCTACCCGTGTGTAAAATAATTGTTATTCTCATTATTAGATTCCAAGAAAAACTGATGCAAAATTGGGAACTTTCATTCAACTCGCAATTCTTATTAAATAACCACACACCCACCCACCCCCATTTCTCGTACTCTAGTATGCGAGCAATTTTTTTCAATAGGTTTGCATTGGTTCTAGAAAGAGCCCACCTATACCAACAGTAAACAAACATCAATACAACAATATCAAGAGACTCAGAAGAGAGAGCAGTGTCTGGGAGATAGCCCAAGGTGAATGTCTTAGAGCTGGGCAGCTTGGGAAGTCTTTGCTCTTCAGAAATCCAGCCTGCTGGATCCATCCGCTCGAGCTCAGATGTGCAGAGCCTGGAGAACAATTACAGGAGGAGAGGCAGCCTGGTGCACCTTGCCACGTGAGCTCAGACAAGGACTACTATACAGAGTGTTGCTGTAAGCGGCTATGAGAAAACCTGAAGCTAAAGATACTACACTTCGCTGCTGCTCTACTGTGCGATTGTTTCTGTTAGCGTATTATCGAATTGTGGGGTATTGGCAGGAAATAAATTAATGTGTGGATCTATGGGAAGTGTGCGTTGCTGTGTGTGGCCACCCTTAATGATATTTAACATACACTAGACAAGCTGATCACACACAAACATACTCTTTGTAATACTCACACTTATACAACTCACACATATGTGCACACATGAGCTCAATATAATAGATACAACAAAAACAAAAACTAAAAAAAGAACAGCTGAATGCACTACTATATAATTAGAAACAGCTGAATGCACTATAATTAGAAACAGATGAATGCACTATAATCAGATGCTGACTCTTCTATTGTGACATGTTGTCTTTACACATTGTAAGCATGAGTGGGACCTCTGGACCACACTGTACCACCAGATTTTGCTGACTAAGCATTATTCTGAAAAAGCCACTCATCACTAGGACAAAAGCCTCCATTGGGTGTGCACCAGACGGATGTGAGAATATCACAAGTGTCTCGGCCTAATCAGGACAGCTGTGAACTATGGAACCAGACTGAGCATAAGAGAAGAGTTATTGCCAAGTTGGCTATTTGTAAAAAAAAAAAAGCTTCTTCATGAAATGGGAAAAGGTTATGGAGTCAAATTCACTAGAGAAAGTACCAGGGATCCAAGAGGTCCTAGAAGAACTGAAAAGTTCTTCAGTGATATCGTGCTTTCGATTTGGTATAGCTACAAATTTAGAAGATGAAATCAGCTAACAGAACAGAACTTGGCATGAACAAAGAATTGATAAATATATGAGAAATAATTTACTGAAATACAAGACAATTGCCTGAGAAGTAATAGGAATTTCTAAAGTTAAATGAAACAATTTATGCACTGAAAGCCAATAATAGTGACATTTGATTATTTACGATAGGCTATTCATTGACTTCTGATATTCTCATGTACAGTGGAACATCTATTACCTGAACTAATTGGGAAGCGACTAAGGAGAGTAAGTTAGCATAGGTAAACATCGTCACTCGCGGTAGTTGATGGATAGGCGTGGTCACGGTAAGTGGTCGATTTGCTGTGGCAAAGGCTCACGTTGTGGGATTGAATAGCAGCAGTATGTTACGTTTTCCTCCTGGTATTATAAATGGTACAAACTTATGCTTCATATAAAGCACTCTACAGGTTCTGCTAAAAAATAGGCTCTGTTTAAAAGGCATTTGCGAGCTTGAGAAGTCTTCGCTCAATTGCCAGATTTGTGAGGAAGGTAGCTAGACCAGCTATAAGCTATAGCTAATATAACAAGTTTAAAGTACATGTAAATAATTAGTTTTAGTGATACTGTTAACAGATTCTGAGGTGATTGCAGCCATCATGAATTGGGAAAAATATATTACAGTGCTAGAATAAGAGTTATACATGGTGGCTGCAGTGACATTGGATTTGAACTATTCGTGTAAACTAAATTAAGACAATTGTAGTCAGCATATTCATATCATCTTTCATTTATATGCAGCAACTCATATGTCACTCCTACCCAGAGACCAGTTTGATGCTCACGAATGTTTTACTCCTCTAGCTTGTTATTATCTTGTGACACAACTACCATCAGAGTAAGACAAACCAATTAATTTAGTTACTTATTATAGTGTGCTTTCCTGTGAGATATTGTGAAGGCAATGCTTTAATGTGAAGTAATGGTGAAGCAGACGTATGTATGATGTTAAGTATGCCAGTCTACATAATTATTAGGTTTTAATAATAATAGTAGCATGTATGGTTTGCTGAAACAACCTTAAAAAAGGAAGTATTGAACTTTATATTGAATTGCAGGCTACTTCACATGATAAGGTTTGCATTCATTTATAAATAATATGACTGTATTTTGGGTTAAATTCATTTTGTTTTGATCTAACTGATAAAAAGATTTCATATAAACACTTGGTGATCATTTTCATGTTAATGTGAGACATTTCCTTTTAATATGAATTATCCATTCAAGGTTGAAACTGAGTGCGTCATTTTTCACAAAGCCTTAGAGGAAGAGCACATGTCAGATGCAATATGTTCTACATATGTCAGTTAAACAAGTAACTAAAAATAATTTCCCTTACACTGTGACATTGTTGAGCTCTAATAAAGTACATTATGCATAATTACTGACTCCTACAACATTTGAGTAACAAATAATATTATGGTCCTAAGCTGGGGAAGTAGTGGACTTATATCCATGATGAGACTGTCTTCTCAGCATTCTCTGCTCTTTGTACGTGTCACTAAGGGTACTAAACTGTTAGTTAAGATATATGTATTTATTTCTGAATATCAATTACAATTTTCTTCTTTGTAAACAAGAATTGAAGTACAGGTATATGCAATAGCTTTTTTATAATTTGATCCAATTATACATGTTACCATTATTTAGAGTGTCTTTCCTCTTGTGGAATAAAAATATGGCGTATAAACTGATTGGAACTATTTTATTATTTTGTTATTAATCATCAGTGTCTTCTCAGACTGCTCATTATACTAGCAGAAGTGTTATCTAGTAACCCTATTAGTACATGAGCACTATGGTAAGGTATTTCACATTGTTATACTTGAATTTGTTACAGTGATAAAATATATCTCTAATTAGACAGCTGTTCTTATTCCCGTTCCTTGAGTTGGTGCCAGCGCTTGATTAACAATCAGTGGTTGTCTGATGAGGTTGCAAATATTTATTATTTTCCTATGTATTCCAGATCATAGACTGTCATTAAAAACTTGTTTGTAAGCAGTCAATCAAAATAAAATCAGTGTTTTCACCAGTAACATAGCTACGTGCATTAAGTTAATGTTGTTATGCACTATTTTCTTGTGGATTTAATAAATTGGGGGAAATTTTTTTGTGATGAGTTCACATTATAGGAAGAAGTTAATGGACAAAGAGTGTAGTGAAATCCAACGTTGGAATAGAAAGATAAACAACAGACTTACAACGCTAATTGGCATTTTATATTCTTTACTAAACAACTCTAGGGATATACTAGTCATGATTACATTACTGGACACTTTTAGTAAATAGATACCTTCTGTTTGTATTGTCATAGGGTTAATTCTGCTATATGGTATAGTTTATAGATGTGAACATGCAATGCGTGGAATGCTATGACTCCTACCATGAGGATGATAACACTCATTGGGATTTATTACAGTATTCATAGCTTTATGTGAGCGATGTCATTAAAAAGGGACTTTTTCATTGAGATTTAATAAAGAAGAATAGCTTCAGAATTTCACAAATGGTCCTATGAAACATGAAAGGTTAGCTTTATTTGTGACATTATTGTCAGTCCTGGACTAAGAATGTTGTTGTAGAATATTCCACAAATGGAATTGACTGTGGAATATTTGCTGCTCAGGTTGATATAATAAAGGTATGAAATTTAATAACCTCAGTTCTTGTTGTTGGTTTGCAGTGTACAGAGTTCAAAATGAACGTATGGATATTCACAAGGAAGATGTAAAATTTAATTTACTTTATTGTGTAGCTAAGATCCACCCACTTTTTTTTTTTTTGCAGGATCAAATTCTTCCGCATCTTCCTCTCAGTTTCAATCACAATTTAAGTATATTGTATTTGTTTTGTTTTTCCTATTAATGTGATAGCTATAGTGCTATCTGAATTTATTATGTTCCCTAATATTATGTTTTAGTGAAAGTGTGTCATGTAAATAAGTCGTAAAACTTTATTTCTACAACTATAACTGATGAGCTGCTATGAAGGAAGACAACTTGAAATACAAGCTATAATAGAGTTGTATCTGTTTGTCATCAAAAGCTATAAAATGTATATTTCATTTTTTGGAGCATTGATATATGTTACAATCTGAGGATACACTCTATTTTAAATTATACATTCCAGAATGTCTAAAACACAGATATCATTTTTTTTTCATCACACCAGCCTTACAAAAGCAATCCTCCTGTCCTTTTGTAAGCCAAGAGCACACAGAGAGGTGACTGTCATTACCACTGAAACAAAAAACTATATCCTCTGATTCACTACATACTCAACAAATGGTTTCTTTTCTTCTGTATATACCAGATTACCATCGTTGTTCACTTGGTAGCACGTTATTGCTTATCATCCTAAAGACATGTGCTTGCAAAGTCTGATATGCTATCAAATGCATTGTAGTCATAAACCTAGCTAATTATCTACTTCTGTGATTTTTATCATTATTTCAGATTCACCCAAATCATCATTGTTCCCCATCTCTCAAGTCCAGTCATACATTTTATAGGGCAGCATAAAAATAAGAAGAAAAACCATCTTTTCACTCCCTGCTCAATCCACAAATATTTACAATTATTCATCTTGTTTGTCCTGTGACAGTGTTACAAAACAGTGCTGTTCACCTGAATACAATTGTTGAAAGAGAATGCAAAGTCACTGACAAAGTCGTCTGGAGTTGTAATGTTCTCTTTTCAGCAATATGCATACACAAGCAGTTTGTACAACCCACAATGTTAATAATTATAATATTCATTTGATTCCATTACTAGTGTTAGATGACTATCAAGAAGGCATCCCAGTAGCATATGCTACTTTTAATATGGAAGACAAAGTTGAAATTAGCTATACTGGAGTCCATATAAAGTTCAAATGCCAGGGACAATATGAATAGCTCATAAAATGGGCATATGTCAGTGGTAGAATGTATCAATTATAAAACATAATAGCTAGTGTATCAATAATCTAGTGATATAAGGTGGCTTGTAGCTATTGGATACTCTACACAGTGAGCATTTGAACAAAATAATGAAATAAATCACCTTCCTAAAAAATACAAGGTAATAAAGGGGGCTGGAAGAGCTAGCTAGGTATATATAGAAATCATATAACCATTGATGCATAACCGTTCCTTGCTTTGATTTGCTAGTGTGTTTGGCGCAATTGCGTAACGTTTGACGATCTTTACCAATGCTAACTTATTCTCCCTAGCCGCATGTAACTAATTGGGGAATTGAAATGTTCATAACAATAAAAGGGAAAAATGTTGCTGCTATTTTCATAAAGGACCCATTTTGGGAAGCAAAAGCTATTAACTTACCCTTGCCTTTCTTGATGATAGTGATGGTGGACTTCTGGAATTCAAATTCTTTGAAGTACAGTAGCTCCTCCCTTTTTTCAGGCTCTTGCAATTGTCAATGTGCATGCAGTATTTGTTCTGTTCCAGTTAACGGATGATTGATGTCCAGACGTCCAGACAATTGCTGTTCCACTGTAAAAGTATATTTAACAAAGTTTTGTCAGGTGACGACAAGAAGCTAGCCTAGTGTCAGAATAGCACTCCAGTATTGGCGATGCATGCATTATCAGACCTATTGGAACCAATACTTCTCTACTACCAACACACACTGGAGAACACTTACCACGCCAGCAGTGAGAGCTGGCGGCAAGAGCTCTTGCAATGCAGTTGCAGAGATACCAATTGAGGTCAAAGGTGAATAGCAGCCGTTCTGCGTGATTCTTCCAGAATATTTTATGAATCTACTTTATAGTCCGCATTTTGGGTGTGGTGGGTCAGAAATTAAAAATGTGGGAACGTCCTATTTTGGAAAGCAAGATATGGCGGAAAGCCGGCCGCAAGTTAGTACAGAGGTGAGCGCATAGATACGGCTAGCTCATTACTTAATCAAGTGTTTGTTAGCCTAGAACCAGCCTTCCCTATATAGCCCGCTGTTTGTATAGCTTTTACAAAAGGGTTGAAAGAAGGGAAAACACTGCTACCTACACACATGCCAAGTGCTTAGCTTAATTTTTTTACAACTAGAAAAAGGGAAATTAATGTCTGATCATTATATATAAGGCATCAACAACTGGATAGAGAGGGAAACTTATGTCTGAGCATGCTCATAAAGAGATACCACCAGCTAAACTGAAAAAAAAAAGAGGGAAAATAATGTCTGAGCATGCTCACAGCCAATGCACTGCTGGCAACTGGAAAAAAAAGAGGGTAAAAGTCATGTTCCTGAGCATGCTCTTAAAAAGACACCAGGTTCTTTTCATGAGCATGCTCAGACATGACTTTCCCTCTCTTTTTCTCAGTTGCTAGTGTGTTTTTGTGCTGGAGGATGGTTAGACTATCCCTCTCTTTTTGCTACAGTTTGTATCTATTTACTCTAGCTATTTGAAGTCTAGTTTGTTCCAGAAATATAGTAAGTTGTGTGTTTATAACAAATAAACACAGCATATATTTGTAGTAATTTTTTTGTTGTTGTGTTTGTTAGGAGTTTATTTACAGTTTTTACCATGTGTAAATAATTTGTATTTAGGATTTATATTTGTATGTTTGTGCACTTTTATAGGAAGATTATGTTTTTGGGTTGTTTTTTTTTTTAATGTATATGTTCATGTGTTAGCTTTCTATACAGCATAGCAGGTGTCTTTCGAAAAGAAAAAAGCCTTTTTTTTACAATTTTTTCATTGCGTTTTGACCAAACAGTTGGTACAGTCACAATAAAAATGTTACTAGTCAAGTTCTCGTTTCAGTTGATTTACAGCTAAAAGCTAGAAACTCTTCCACAGCTATATCAGCAAGCTAAGCCTTGTACTACCCTCTAAATGCTATAGGGGTCATGCTGAACTGCTTGCACGATAAAAAAGAAAACTGACTTTCTTCGATTAAGCAGACTGGCTGGATTTTCGCTGAACTTGCTGCTCTGACAAGTCCCTACTTCTTAGTCTTTCTACCAGCTACAGTTGGGTCTCTAGTAGTGAGAATATCTAAGCCAATGATGACCCCAACATTTAAAATAGCATCATTTTTACATTCCTGAAAGTGGCATATGGTAAACATTGAGCATTTAAACTTTAACATAGTCGAACTGAAAAACTATTTTATCAACTGCCGTAACATTTTCTCTCTTTTTTCTTTTTCTACAATAGCTCCTTCAGTGCAAAAAAAATTGTTCTACTGAACAGAATTGAAAACCTATCTTTTCTGGTGCCTACTGTACATTATTTGTGACCGTCTATTGGAAAACCAGGCACAACGCGGCACCCTTCGAAATTTTTTTTTTGCACTTACGGAGTTGTCGACGTCCAGATATTGAGCTCTCCAAGTTTTATCGTCGTAGCTTAAGTCGTTCCCGCTATAATAGACCTAACCGTTCCCTTCCGTCGGCTTGAAACAATACATTTTTAAGAAATCGATCGATCTTTTCTCGATATTACGCACGCCGCGTTGTGCCCGGTTTTCCCGTAGACGATCACATTTTAGCACAGGAAGAAACAGCTCATTCTCTTATTATGTGTTTGTGTGTTTGGAATATCATGTCATTATTTTGTGTTTGTGTTGTGTGCACATATTTACGCATTGTGCCAGTAGTATGTTAGTGTGTTTGTTTATTTTTTTATTTCTCAGTATTGTTTTTTTACTATTTTTATATACTAAATATTGTATTGTATGTAAGAATTGTGTGAGAGATGATATGTTTGTGTGTTAGTATGTCACACAGTTGCTATTGTTATGCGTGTACATTTCTGTAAAGTATAGAGTAAATTTGTTTATTTGTGTGTTTGTTTACATGGTTTAATTACAATATTGTTGTTTGTTAGTATTTTATGTACTTATTTAAAGTTGTATAGAATGTTTATAAACTGCTGATATAGGAATAAATTTGTTTGTGTCGTTTAAATAGCACTTAAATGCTGTTGTTGTTTTTTGTTTGTTTATCACTTTAATTATATATTTGTTTATTTATTTGTATTTAGAGAGATCTCCATCCTCCAGTCTCACTTCACTGGGAGCGCTGCCATACATGGAGTGAGGATGTCCAGCCTGTACAATGTGCAGTACTTCATAATACAGTCATAGTTATGCATTGGGATTATCTCACACTTCACATCTCTACTGACCTTCACTCATGGACTACTACTCGTGCACCATATGCAGCCTCGTCCCTAACTACCTACCAGTCTAAGTTTGTATTGGTTGGTGGACGTCATCCCTCCACTGATGAACTCACTAACTCTCTGTTGACTAGTACTACTGGTCTAGACTGGAAGCCATCGCTACGTGCCATGCCTACTCGTCGCAACTGGACATCATCAGTTAGTGGAGGATCACCAGAGGTCCTGGTCGTGGCTGGTGGGTATGGCTCACATTACGAGGACTTGGATGTAGTGGAAGTTCTACTCAACGACCATTGGACGACTGCAGACTCACTTCCTTCTTCATGCTGCTACATGCGATCAACATTCCATGAAGGCAACTTCTACTTCACAGGAGGATATGGCAAGAGAGAGATTCTATTTATATGCAGTTTAGAGTCTCTCACAGCATCTGCTAGTAATGGCAGGACAAGAAGACAAACAGTATGGAGGACATTAACCACACTTACTGACATCTTTGCTATCATCTCCTATGTATCGAATCTAATCGGCATCGATGGATATGCTACCATTAGAAGTTACTCCAACAAGACAGAGGAGTGGATTGAGACTACTAGTGAGGGAGATAGACCAGAACAGAAGTATAATGATGGATGAATAGCTACTGCAGTCTTGTCTACTGGACAGTTGCTGGTTGCTAATAGAGATGGAGTATACAAAGAAACTCTGTCAGGTTAGTGTAAGCAAATAGCAGCATCTCTAGTAAGCCATCTTGCCTTCAGTGATATTGGCTTCTCTTTAGAATGTCCCATTTATAGATTATATGGGATACTAAAGTTAGGTATTAAAACTTGTACTATAATAAAACTAGAATATTATTATTTATTATTAAGTTAATTATGTTAGAACTAAATATTTATTATATTAATTATGATATTATAATAAGTAAGGTAATTGATTGTCTTTGCCAACATTGCAAGTGCTAGAGTGCAGCTGCTTCTACTGGCAGCTGCTTCTACTGGCTTAGCTCCAGGCTATAAAATAGACCAGGAGCCCAGAAGGTTTATTTATGTAAAAAGGGCCACAATGTAGGACCCCATTTTTTGGTGCGGTGTACCCCCCTCATCATAAAAAAGCGTTGCTGCCGGGTCTGGGGTGTGGCTTTGTACCCGAAATCCCTTAATTAAGGTCGCCATTACCAGAAAACCTACGTTTGTCACTATCTGCATGACTGTTCATGTTAACACCACAAATAAGGCATCTATACCTATGTTTTCAGGGTCAGGTATTACAGTTTTTGTGTTAAAAAGTATATATCTATATTAATGACACCCCATTATTGCAAAATTAATCAAAAGTTGTTCAATTGTCCATCACACTTCATCATTTTCATCACTGTCATCACTATCACTATCGTCACTCCAAGTGTTGATGAGATATATGTAGATAGCCCAGTAAGCTGCTGTACTTCCACATTTTCCATCTATGACATCATGAAAAAAGCTTTCATGAGATTTAAAAATGAGGCATTGTCAACAAATTGATGTTTCCAAGGACAAACTGTTCCTCTAGTACAATTGAACACCGCATCTGATGCACCGGCCACTGCTTTTCTCTCAATTACATCCTTCGAGTGTGCTGATTTTGGCGACGATTGCATGCCACCAATAAGTGTACGGAAGAAGAGGAGTGTCAAAGGGGGTATGCTGGGGGCATTATCCTTCAATGTGTGCACTGAAGTAGGAGATGGAATTTTTGATGGAGGAATTGCAAAAAATCTCTGTTCGCAAAGCCATGGCAGCATGCCTAATTTATTCTTCTGTATCGTTGGACTCATGCAGCAAAGCAAATGCATCTGCAGACATCATAGAGGAAGAAAAGACAACATTACCAGATTTATTTGCTTCTTTGTCTATGACTATGTCTTCCAAGTAACCCTTCACTTTGGTCATGAGGCTTTGTACAGAGTACTTGTTTATGTCATTATGAGTTCCTCCAAGAGCAAGAAACTCTTCTTTATACAAACTAAATAGCAGTTGCCAACATGGTTTTTTTTCTTGATGATTTCACCATCAAGGAAAAATGTCTGTAAGGCTTCATTATGCTTCTTTCGATTAGATGTTTGATCCTCTTCATCCTCTTCTTGTCTCACATAGTTTTGCCTACAGGTGTTGTGGTATTTTGCCTCCTTGGCAATCAGATCTTCTCCAAGTCCCAGGATCCTAGTGTCGCGTTCATTTTGGGCTGCACGTATAATTGACTTGCATCCATCCACCGTCAAACACTTTCTCAGTGGTTCATTCTTCTGTGACTTTCTTCTCCTCTGCTTTCCACAAAAAAAGACATCCTCTCCAAGAACACCCCTCTGATTGGTAAAAGGATGATCACTAGTAGAGCGAGTCACTTTGCTGGGTGGTTGAGAAAGTTCACTCTCATCTGGAGGTTGTCTTTTAACAGCACAGAACTGACTAAAACATTTTGTGTATTAATATTTTCCTTCTGGTAGCTCAATCTTTCGAATATCTTCAGATGCACTAACGAAGTGATCATTTTGTAAAGTTAATCGGCGTGCAGCAGCATTCTTTGCTGTCTCCCATCTCTCCGGAACAAACAATTTCAAGCCAGGTTCCTTCACTTCTGTCTCCTTACAAATGATGCAAACATGATTACTTGCCATGATGCAGGTAAACTAAACACTAGGAACTCAACAACTGTGAAGGACTGGAAATCAAGAACTGGCTATACTGCATGCATGAGCATGCACAACCACACACACACACATGAATTGCTGAGTGCACAACCACAGACACATCAGAATTGCTGCATGAAAGAACAGGCACCACCATACCAATAGCTCTATGGAAAAAAGCCACACGCAAAAGACATACAATGAATACAGCTGACTCAGCAAATCAAAATGTCCATACGCGCTTTTTAACACAAAAACTGTAATCCCTGACCCTGAAAACATAGGTATAGATGCCTTATTTGTGGTGTTAGCATGAATACTCATGCAGATATTGACAAACGTAGGTTTTCGGGTAATGGCGGCCTTAATTAAGTGATTTCGGGCACAAAGCCACACCCCAGACCCGGCAGCAACACTTTTTTATGATGAGGGGGGTACACCGCACCAAAAAATGGTGTCCAACATTGTGGCCCTTTTTACATAAATAAACCTTCTGGGCTCCTGCTCTAAAACCAGCTGCCCACACTCTTGCTGGAGCCAGCTAATAGTACTGATGCAGTGTGCTGGTTACTTGTATAGTATAACCAATGAGACTGTAATAACTAATTAGTGTTTTATTTGCAATATTTTATAATGCATATTTTATTTTATGTTTAATAGTTGTTCTAAAATATGAAGATGCATATAAACACTTCATTGTTTCCAAGGAAGTGTTGGAGCTTCTGTCTTTAAAGTTTATGTCCCTTGGTCCTCCAAGACAAGGCAAGAGTACAACTCTCAGGAGAATTAAGAAAGAGATCATAGATCTTCTGTCAGCAAAAGAAGAGGAGCAGATTCATGGCAGCACAGGCACAGTGGAGTGTTGCTCCAATGTGGTAGTCCAAGGCAAGTCTGATCCAACTACAGCAGAAAGAAGTATAGACTGGACCATTGTAAAGAATCTCATTGAGGAAGCTTCTCTACTCTTTCACACTCTCAAAGATAGTCTGGCGACTGAATCCACTTCTGAAGCTGAATCCACTTCTGAAGCTACAGCTGATTCCCATGGAGGTAGTGACACCAGGGCAGAGGTCAGTCAGGCTAGCAGTACAGGGCAGTCTCACTCCGTGGAAGAGCCACCCCAGCCTTCATTATTACAGAAGATGATGGCAAGATTGAAATATTTTACCCAAAACAGGCAACCCAGGCATAAGGAAATCACTCCACTCTCAACAATACATGACCAACCAGCTGATCAGGCAGTATCATCACCAGATTATTCTGAAATAGCTGCCATATTCGAAACAGTGTCCAAACAACCACACTTTGCAGAAAATGTGAAGCAATCTTTTAAAGCTTTTTTGAGAATGGAGGACACCGGAGGTCAGCCGGAGCTGATGGACATGCTACCAGCACTCACCATAGGACCTGGCCTGTACTTGCTGTTCTTTAGCTACAAGTTCCAACTAGATGAGGAGTATCGGGTCTTTTATCAGAGAGCTTCAGGAGAGACAACTGCACCAGAGAAATCAGAATTTACTCTGCAAGAGATGCTTTTGCGTACTCTGGCCAGTATATCTTGTTTCAGTTCCTCCACCCGTCTTCAACCTCTACCTGGAACAGACAACTCAGCCATTGGTGAGATACTGGAGTCCTCCAAGTCAGTAGTGTATATAGTGGGTACTCACAAAGACAAGGTTTCTGAGGAAGTCATCGCTACAGTCGATTCGCAGCTTCAAAAAGTGATTCGAGACACTGACTCCTACAAAAAAGGCATAGTTCAGTTCTGCTCAAAAGACAAGCTTGTTGTTTCTTTAGACAACATGGGAGGCGGAGTAGAAGAAATCGATCACTTGCATCAGCTACTGGAGAATGCCATGGAGAAACACTTTAAAAAGCTGAAAATTCCAGCCGTATGGCTTCTGTTCAGCTTGCGTCTTCGCATGAGAGAAGTGAGGACAGCCAGCCTGGAGACCTGCTTGGCCTTGTCCCATGCCTTCAATATGACACCCTACGAGACCAAAGCAGCTCTGTGGTTTCTTCACCACCATGCCGGTGTTCTGATGTACTTCCCCAGTGTGCCTGGTTTGGAGGACCTGGTCATCATAGACATCCAGGTAGTGTATGACAGTATCACTGGTGTCATTCTGAAAGCCATGAGCTTTGATAGCGTAGGTCAGGCCACATCCGAGAGATTCAGGAAGACAGGTCGATTCTCTATGACAGATTTGAAGACAGCTACAGCTGACATTTCAGGAGATCTGATTCCACCAGAGCAACTGGTAGCTTTGCTAGCATATCTTCATTTGATAGCTGAGATTGCATCAGTCGAATCTTCTGATACTAACTCAGTGTTAGAAGAGGAGAAAGAATACATCATGCCTTGCGTGTTAGAAAACACTACTGCAAAGGAACTTGACCTATTCCACAAAGAATCCTGCAGATCTTGTTTCGTGGAACCTCTCTTGATGTACTTCAGTAGTGGGTTTACTCCTATGGGAATCTTTCCTGCTGCAATGGCATGTCTCGTATCCAACAAGTCCTTCACTTTCATTGCAGAAGGTGTCAAGAAAAACATGGTGCACTTTTTGTATGGAACAAAAAAAGTTCACGTGTATTTTGTATCGAAATCTAAATATTTCGAAGTCGTAGTTTCGTGTGATCCTACTTTCCAAGACTCCATTCACCATGAATGTATTTCTCTAAAACAAGAAATAGAAGACACTCTAAAGAAGGCTAGTTCCAGAATGAATTACAACAGCTCCATGGACTACCAGTTTGCATTTAACTGTCGTTCACATGAAGGAGAAAATCATCTTGGAGTGGTGGATAGTGCAGACACGATTCCAGAGGTTATGACATGTCTCTTCAATCCAGACTATCCAAAAGCAGTTGTACTCACCAATAGACACCTCATTTGGTATGGACAGGTATGAAGAAATAGACTATGTATTCTAACTTGCAATAACTAACAATGATATTATTTGGTTTTAGAAATACGAGAAGAAAGATCCTGTGGTAGAGGTCTCTGAAAGTAAGTCAAGTTATTGTTTTTATTTGGTATCATTATAAATGTTTTATTATTAGGTGGCAATAACTTGAGTATATTTCTGAGTGTGTATCCTGACTTGGTCCTCTCAGTGAAGCCTTGTGTTATGACAGTAGCTGATCACTGCTACAGTATTGGACTCCTAACTCCGGACATGTATGACCAGCTCCTTCAACGTCAGAACTGGATTGATGTAGAGAAGACAAGGAACCTTCTGAGTAGCATTCGTACAGTCTTATCAACTAGACCTACTGCCCTCAAAGAGTTTGTTACTGTATTGTCTCAAGTGGACTATTGTAGACAAGTGGCAGATAAATTAAAGCAACAGCTCCAGTAAGAATATTGTTATTATAGTAGCATTTGAATTATTGTATTGTTTTTGTTATAGAATTGCTGTGGATTGAATTCAATCAACACTACAGGGACATACATTTGAAAACACTCATTGAATTTTATGCTTCATGTATTATATCCCATATTTCAAATTTAAACGTTGTGGATTTATGTCTTCTGTTATTTTTGAATAAAAATTATTAACTTTATTTTAACAAAATGTTATATAATTCCATACAAGAATAGTAATGATCACTAATTGACAATATGGCCACCATCCATAGGCACTACCGCATACACGACACCAACAGCACGAGAGTGTTCCACAAACTCAGACTTGAGTGTGACTGCTGTTCCATTCACTAACACTGTAGTCTTCTGGAAGTCGTACGTGGCTAAATATTTATATACATATGTATAAAATAAACACACACAAACTTATATATGCACATACACACATGTGCACACACATACATACATGTGCACACACATACATACAGATTTGCTCACGCATACAGTGAGTCACTTACAGATCAACTGTGGCCACAGGACTCCATTAACCTCTAAGGTCACTCCATGTCTGTTGCTCATGTAAGGACACTCCAGTATGTTGTAGTCTCTGACATTACAGTCTATTAAGATATTGTTTATTAACACTTCAGTACCAGGTTGGCAAAGGGTCTCCTTCTACACAATAAAGTATTTATTTTGACATTAAATATTGAAAAAAACACACACACACACACACATACGGTAATCCATACAGTCTTCCACTCTGGATTGTCACGTGCTAACACACGAACTTCATCTATTGTCAGATCTGTGAAACACACAAACACACATACACACCAGAAAGTGTGCTAGTTCACCACTGCATGAAATGTTATTGTAATAGTGTGTATGCAATAATTGAATTCATAGAGGGGGACATTTTCTCACCAAGGAATTCCTACCCCCTCAACCACACTATGAATAATGAGAAGAGATCCATTGCTCAACAATGGCAGGCACAAAGCCAGCAAACATGGAGCTGTTGGTTCACAAGAAAATGCTGTGAATAAAGCTAATCAGTAGGGACCTCATCTACAATATCTCTGTCTTAGTAATCTCAATTCTATAGCTCTCACAGGGAAATGCTGTGAATAAAGCTAATCAGTAGGGACCTCATCTACAATATCTCTGTCTTAGTAATCTCAATTCTATAGCTCTCACAGGGAAATGCTGTGAATAAAGCTAATCAGTAGGGACCTCATCTACAATATCTCTGTCTTAGTAATCTCAATTCTACAGCTCTCACATGGAAATGCTGTGAATATAGCTAATCAGTAGGGACCTCATCTACAATAAGCTAGTCAGTAGGGACCTCATCTACAATATCTCTGTCTTAGTAATCTCAATTCTACAGCTCTCACAGGGAAATGCTGTGAATAAAGCTAATCAGTAGGGACCTCATCTACAATATCTCTGTCTTAGTAATCTCAATTCTACAGCTCTCACAAGGAAATGCTGTGAATAAAGCTAATCAGTAGGGACCTCATCTACAATATCTCTGTCTTAGTAATCTCAATTCTATAGCACTCACAGGGAAATGCTGTGAATAAAGCTAATCAGTAGAGACCTCATCTACAATATCTCTGTCTTAGTAATCTCAATTCTATAGCTCTCACATGGAAATGCTGCGAATAAAGCTAATCAGTAGGGACCTCATCTACAATATCTCTGTCTTAGTAATCTCAATTCTATAGCTCTCACAAGGAAATGCTGTGAATAAAGCTAATCAGTAGGGACCTCATCCACAATATCTCTGTCTTAGTAATCTCAATTCTATAGCTCTCACAGGGAAATGCTGTGAATAAAGCTAATCAGTAGGGACCTCATCTACAATATCTCTGTCTTAGTAATCTCAATTCT
>WLWD01001478.1_pt1 | contig 16935 bp, 9 predicted proteins | sample 6712731 | NCBI WGS metagenome assembly WLWD01 (sample SAMN12718690, study PRJNA576275) | sponge metagenome | isolation source: marine sponge | host: Mycale hentscheli | place: New Zealand: South Island, Marlborough, Capsize Point | collected 2014-11-01
CATGTCATAAGACTGCTCTGGGGTAGCTTTTGTTTGATTAAATACATTTAGAAGTCCACGATTTCCCTGTATAGATGATGGAAACAAATCTACTTTGTTAATTTCTTTCATCATTTCTTGTATGTTTTCTTCCCTCTGTTTGACTGCAGGTCTGCTCGTGAAAACATGGAACAGAAGTTGGCCATCCGTATTGAGCTTTGGAAATAACTCAGATAGCAGGCTCTTGTGGCAAGAAATACGATGACGCATAAACAGTGACGTTTTTTGAAGGTATGATTGTGTAGGACGTGTAATAGCCATTTTGAGGTCCTTATTGACGCATATCTCATGTGCTTCATCGAGGGCTACTGCATGCCCTTTCCCTCCATTAATTGCCACTGTAAAACCTTTTTGCAAGTGTTTTAATATGTTGGGTGGAAATTTTAGTAAATCAGCTAGGTGGTATGGGATGAGACGCTGGTATGTAGTTCTGTCAAAAGCAAAAAATAGAGGAGCCATTTGTTTCAAAGCTGAGTTACGTAGGTGTCAATTCCCACATCTTATGGCTAAAAATAGTTGTATGTAGCAAAAGCAATCAGAAAAAACAAATCTATACCAAAATTTCCAAGTGTCATCAGACAGTATTTTTTCATCCATTGTAGTTTTAAATTTTTGGTCTGTAGCTTTGCTTTCAAGAAATGTTTCCATATCTATTAAAATAGTTCTCAATTCTGTGTCTTAAAGTTTGAATTCGCTGTCTGTCAAATCTGTAGGATTAAAAGCAGCAATTAATGCTCTATATATTGCCTGCCATGCTTGTAACAAGAAGTGATGTGTGCGAGCAAAATTGGAGCATTTTTCAAGAGATGTTAGAGTTTCTGCTCGAAACCCAGAAGCTTGAGCTAGCTGTTTCAATCCTGCATGATAGTAAATTTTCATTAGCACAGGCTGAAAATTGGCTAGTGTGTGCCATTCTCCTGGATAAATAAGTAGCTTGTGAAGAGAAGCTCCATAAGTGTGTTTAATTTCCATAAGGTGCTGGTATGTTTTTCCATCGCCTACTAAAATTATGTAGCCCTCTTGGTTATTTGAAGCTGTGGTACTCAAAAGTAATTCCGCAACAAACCTCATTGTATCACTTGAATCAGGGTTTTCGTCAACCATCTCCATGTAGTAGATGTTTGATTTTTCGACTGCATCTTGTGTAGAATAGGCGTACAAATCCTTAAATTCATGCAACACTTCTTCTTTTTTAGGAAATTGATGTTTTAAAAAATTGTAGGCTAGCATTTTTCGTTCTAATCTTTTTCTTTCCCTTGTTTCATATTCATTTTCCTTAAAATCAGCTATGCTTTTGGTTGTCTGACTAGGCTGAGAGTGATCTTGTAGGCTAATGGGAGTTGCCATTTTTATTTGTTTGGCCAAATTTCTTGGGGTCAAAGTTCTTGGCCTCTTTGGCCCTATTTTGCCCAATTTATGTGGGGAAGTACCAGGAGACAATTCAAGGATACGCTTGGCTACTTTGTTAGCACACGGTATTTCTTTTAGGTGTATGGCAGGGTTGGGCTGTGTAAGTTGTACAGTAGTTCCATGATAACTTCGATGCTGGTCCCCACAATACACAGCTGCAAAACTTTGAAGCATATCGAAATTCTCCACACTAGCTATTGTAAGGGTATTGTTTGGAAGATCATCCCATATACTTTTATGCCTCTGTGTGTTGGCTATTTCGGTAACAAATCTGTCATGGGTATCAGGTGAGCACACAGCACCTAATTGGTTAAATATTTTCATCAGTTTGCGGGATCCACCGCAAACTTCAATTGTATCAGCTAAAAGGAGATGCAGAGGGAGTGGCTGTTGAGTGTTGGTACAAAATAGCAATTGGCAATAGAGATAGTAACGTCGTAAATGTTTAGATCTAATAGTTTCACCTGTATGCTGCTTGGCTCTACTTGTACTTGTTATAGTCTCCAAGAAAATTCATAGAGATTTATTTATTTTTTTAATTTCTTCAACAAAAACGAACTTGTTTGTAGGTTTGGTTTTTGAAAATTTTCTAATTTCAGCATGAACTAAATTATTGATATGATATCCTGCTTTTGCTAGAATTGTATCTTCACCAAGTGTGTTATGGTTAGGTACATTGGGTATGTATTCTGTATCATTTGGTGACGTACTACCTAATGCCCAAGATAAACTTGTGAGCAGATCCCCTCCTTTTTTGTAGAGAAGTGTGCCAAATTTTTTGTGTATACATTTATACTCTATGTGAGTATTGAAATGTAACTTAAGTTGATTTAACATCCATCTCGATGTAAATTTAACTGTTCCTTCACTGTTCTCTAAAATGTGCTCGGTGTTCTCCACAGTGTCATCAGAAGCAAAGTGCTTCCGAAGGAAAACTCTGCATACTTGTGGCAGAAGTGCCGCTCTATTGTTCAGGAATAGATTTGCAACGAACAGAACTGAATGGAGGACAGTAGCAGTTAACTTACTGTTCTCATCTGATAAAGTCATCTCCCATATTGGTATTAAGTCAGCCAATTCAGTTTTGTTTTCATAGGATTTGACAATAGATAGATGGGATTTGTAACAATAGGCACATATGTAATCAGATGGGGAGAGTGGCTTTGTTCCATCCAGTTCAGCTATTCCAAGAATATTGTTGACAAGCTCCGAATTAGGGCTGTGTCTTGTGAAGTGTGTGCCTTTTTTGGGGTTAATATTGCAGCTTGCGCAAGGACGAGCACTAACGAATTGCCTGTACATTTCCTGATAATGCTCTGGACACAATTTAAAAATGCTATCACAATGTTCAATGTCAAGTGCAGACATTATTTCACATACAGGGGCAAACAATGGTGAAACCAACTTCTCCTGAATATTGCAGCCAGGATAAACACAATATGTGTGCTCACTAGCTGCCACTAATTTTTGTGTACACCATTTGGGAGAATACTGGGGAGGATGAGAACGCTTAGCTTCTCTTTGATGAGCAATACAAATGCAGGCACTAGGCTCAGGTTCAGTGTCACAATGTTTTATTAGAAATTCTTTCTCATCATCCTTCCATGCACCATAGTGTGAAAAAAAAAGACTTGATTTTCCACAAAGGAAACATTTAGTGCATGGCTGGTCAGGATGGTACTTAGAATACCTTTCTTTTTTGCAGTGAGATGCCATTCCTCAACGTGATGTAGATGCAGTGTTGGAAACGAGAGCTGGTGATGAAGTGCGGGAAATAAATATAGTGCAGGAAATGAGGTGCAACAAATTGCAGGACGAAACGAGTGGTAGGTGATGGAGGCAAGTTGCAGGAAGCGAGGAGAAGTGCAGGGAATGATTTGAAAACCTGTACTAGACAAGCAACATAAGAACACACAGTGCTGGATCTATAAAGAATAGTTATAAATATGCCAGATGTATTTATGATTTATTTATTGTGTTTTCAGTGGTACGCAATGTTTTCTGTACTTGCGATTTAACCGTATGTTTGACCAATGTTTTATGTACATAATATATAGGGGACACAAATTTTTTTACCTTCATTTTATACAGGTATCTATATAAGAAAGTTTAAACTTGAAATACTGGCTTCCTCACCTGCAAAACAAATTTGTCCCTTAATTTTGTCACTCCCCCTCCAGCAGCAAGTGTTGACAGTTTTATGGCTTCTAAGTGGAATTGGCGGTCACTAATCGACATGTGGCAAGATCAACAGATAAGAAAACAGGTAAAGGTTTCCCAGAGCTGTAGGGTGGCCAGAAAAGGGAGGAAAAAATAGTACGATAAAATGGGTGTAATTAATGCGGTAGGAAAGGGTCGCCGCTGAATGCAAATATATATCGTACTATAAGCGCGATACGCGGAGGGTGCGGTTCGACTGGCTAGTGGAAACTGGGCCAGCTTTGGGTAAACAGGTTCTAAAATAGTTAGAGCATGCGCTCAGGTACTGGTGGATTTAGTGCACTAAATCCACCAGTACCTAAGAGCGTATGCTCTAACTATTACTTAGCACATGGGTGAAGTTAGCACTGGGTGGAGTTAGCATATGGGTGGAGTTAGCACATGGGTGGAATTAGCACATGGGTGGAGTTAGCATTGTAATTATACTATCATTATACCCATATTGACTCTATACAAGTTGAAAGAAGCCCTTATTCCTACACTTCTTTATAATATGTTGTCACGTTTACTACTGATTACTACTTTATTCTATTACTTCATCTTGCATTGTGTGGTTTCTTGGACAGAGCCTCTCACTATACACTCTCTTCTAACAATGTTTTTTCGACAGTTCCTGTGTAGCAATGTCCTTTGTGTAATTTTTATATTTAGTCATGTACTACTATTAGTTAATTTAAACTTTGAACTCCATATGTTGATGTAATTATTTCCAAACTGAATTTCCTGTCTCCAGTAAGAAAATGTGTACACAAGCTGCAGGAAGTAACACATTTTTTAAACTGTAAGAGATTATTAGCTACTCCAATACTGCTACATAATAATAGCAATCTTTCAGTTTTAACAGTCAATAATAATCAAACTTAACCAACATATTAACTTCTTGAAGACTGTAAACAATGGAGTAAGATACTGAAAGAGACTGAGAAAGGGCCAGTTAGATGAAAGTAGATAGCAAGGAGAGTGCAATAGACTGTATAAGATCTAAAGACATTGCATTACAATGTAAACTTGTAAGAATGAGTATGCTAATAAGTAACATTGAATGATTACAAACTTAGAAAGTATTCAAGACAGAGACAATAAATGTGAAAGCTTGTATTAGGCATTGCAGTAAAATGAATCCACACCAATGAACCACACAATATTATAGTAATAGCAAATTTTCTCGTTCCAACAGCCAATATATGCTAATTAAAACTTAACCTGACGTTTCGACCTCTTGCTCATGAAGTCCTTATTTCTTCTCTTTGCTAGACAGTGAGCTTGTCTAGTTATGTTACATAAAACTATGGTATTATAGTAATTAACCATTAATTTTAGTAAGCAAATATAGACTTTATTTTTTTTAACGTACATCACTGACGAAGACTCGTCCAAGTTGAAAACGTCTGTTTGTGGACTAATACTATACAAAACTATACCTAGCTACTACTAATTCAAGTTAAATTTTTATTTATATAATAAACTCACTTCATTACAACATGAACAAATTGTCAGCTTTACTTCAACAAATGAAGTCTATATAATGGCCTTGCAAACACACACACTTGCCTTAGGGTTGAGTTCCATCTCTGTAGTAGCATTTCTACCTCGCCATCAAGTGGAATATCACACACACACACACACACACACACACACACACACACACACACAAAAGGATAAAAACAGATACTTTGAGTATGTCACATGATTCATCTATTCATTTGGGCGGACTTAAACAACAACAGCAACAAGTACCAATACTAATCCCTAACTCGTGCCCTCTGGATGGAGTTAAACAACAACAACAACAACAAATAATACAACAACAGACCTGGGTGGAGTTGAACCAGTCGAACCACACCTGTAGTCTAGGATACAACTTCTTCAAGAACACCAAATCCTGGAAGTATGCAGACAATAATAATGACAGGATGTGTACTAATTATCGTGTCTGTTCCCACACACTATAATTCTATATATGAGGCAATTCCTAAATAATTCTTGAAGATACATCATCTCTATGCCTACTGCAGCCGGGTTCTATTTAGTGGGCGGGTGTGAGAAAGCCTTTCCCCCCAAACTTCCCAGCTTCCCCCCTAATACTTGCATGCTGTGTGCCCTTTAGGCTGAACACTAAATTACAGCATTTATAGCTCAAAATAATTTTCATGCTAGTTGGCGAGCGAGCGTAGCGAGCGAGACACTTACAGGGGTAACACAATTGAAAATCGGGGATGTTTGTTTGTATATATGTTTGGACGTACGTATGTCATTTTGTACTTTGACCCTCGCGTTTTTGTGTTAGCTATGTGGTCGACCCCGTCCCAAATTACATTAAACAGAATCCTCTGGTTTATCGATCAGTACCCTTATCACCCTAGAAATTGAATTGTTTACCGTTTTGAATTCTTTTGCGGGTGCAGTTCAAACTTGAAAACTTAAGGGACTTCCATTTCTATTCGAGTTAGTGGCGGTGGTAAGTCAATGTGCTCTTTGTCATGGTTATAAGCCGTGCGCAACAGTATTTACTTGAAAATACATTGTCCACTAAACTACCGCTAAGGTAAGTCTGTGTAGGTGCATGTCCAGTTGTCAAAGCATTGTGTGTTACAACCACTACTTAGCTAAAGAATATCACAAAGAAAACTTTTAAATAACTTGTATTGTTTTGTTGTTGTTGTTTTTCCTTCAATTCAAGCAGTTGCAGAGAGTTGTTACTATGGCACTGAAATCCCTTTACCGTGTATGCGAAATTAAAAAACTGGACCTTATTTTCAGTAGCTTCAGTGTTAGAAGTCAAAATCATTCATATAAAAATAGTATAGTCTTTAGGCTCGCTCGCCATTTGTGCTCAAGCACATTACTAGTTACTGTCAATGATAAAAAACAAAACAAAAACACTTATCTGTTTGCCTTACTTACTATAGAGAGGCAGTCTGGCGCGCGCAGCCCCTCCGCGGAAAATCTCGAGATTTTCTGCGGAGGGGCTGCGCGCGCCAGACTAGTAGAGAGGGTGGCTGTCTGCTTCATTTTATGAGAGAAATTTGAATGAGTTTTGATCTACGCCAGAGAAAACATTGAATATTAGAATTTTCCCTACAACCCATTTAGGAAATGTTTCCACCACCACTATATAAACCAAAATATATAATTACATTCCTTGTGGTGAGCTACATCCGTTAAAAAATGTTAATTTTAGTTCCTCACTTCTCAAAGTCTAGGCTTCACTGCGTAGAGAAAGCGAGGGTCGTGAGGGTCAGCCGAGAAAGTCGGAAGACAGCCGATGAAGTCTAAGCCCACTCAGAACTACTCCAGACTACGTCAGACTACCAATTTATAGCTACAGACTTCTTCCGCGGATAAGTTGTTAAGTGTTGTCTAGGTGTCCGCTGTGCTAATCATGTCTACGGAGACAATAAATATGTCGTCCATAGACGCGTCCATTACTGACAAGTCTATAATGGAATTTGAAATTAAGGAAAACGATTTAAGAGAGAGAAACAGAAGTAACTTGACTGCAAAGGAAGAAGGTATGAAACAGCAATCAAACTCCAACTGTAGACTGCACAATCTAGCTTCCTTGGGGGTGGCAACTATCCTTGTAGGCCTATACCTGATCCCAACCATCTTCTTCATTCTTCCTCCACATAATGTCGATGGTGTGAGTTATTTCTTGCATTTCTCATCTAATTTTACTATCCATTACAAACTTACCAGTAAGCCAGTTAGCTAGCTTCAAGGTGCTAGCTATAAAAAATAAGGCTTATCAATTCAAATGCATCCACCCATGGTATAAATATAGAGTGAGTAGAGATAGCAAGTGAGGTGCTCTTGATAGGATGGGATATGCATGTGCATGTGTGTTTCTATAGTATGTCAAATCTAGTCTCGCGGGCCAGACCCTTTATCTGATTAGGTAAAGAGTCTGGCCCGCAAGACTATGTCAAATTCACTATAATCAGAAAATAAATAATTTGAAATAAATAGTTAGATTATATTAATTTTGTTTATTGTCTCCTCTGCAGCTAGATATACTCAACGACATTAGAGCTTTTAGTACAGACAGTGGTAGTTGTTCTCCTGGACACTCCCTCCCCAGGCAGTCCTTGTGCTATAATGAACTTTCTTCCTTCCATTTGGAATGTACAGCTTCAACTTCTGATGATATACTTCTGGTTTCTATTAACAGGAATATAAAATTGGAAGAAAATTTGAAATTATTTTACGAATATGGTCTACGCACTGCAATAGAACCTTCTCCCCAATGTGAGCTACTATTTAAACACTTGCACTGTTTGCTGGGATATGGAGTCTGTGATGGGAATAGAATTGAACTACTAAGTCGTGAGTCGTGTGTGGCTATCCGAGACCATCTCTGTGTCAGAGAATGGAGAGCATATTCTGGATTTTCTGGGTCAAATTCTTTCAACTGTGAAGAACTACAGCCATCTTTACATCAATGTGAAGGTGATAATACTGACTGACTGAAGGGAATTATGTACTAATACTGTATTTATCATAAACATTAACAATTAATAATGAAATTTTAAGAATTTGATTCAGTATATGCTGTAATTAGTTAACTGACTAATAGACACACACACACATATACATACAATTTGCAGCTTTTGTAAGTATGTACATGTCATCTTTATTGTCATAGTGGACTACGTTTGGAACATCTCAAATACACTTCTAGCAACTGGTAACTTTTCTGATAGAGTTGTTCTGGATGAACCTTTGAACTGTTCTGATTCTTTCTATTTCAACAACTATTCGGGTCAGTGTGTTCCGGAATGTGGATGGGTGATTTCTCGTGCTGAAAGGTTTGTCATAACGGCAAAGTTATTTGCATCTCTTGCAATTACATTTCCACTTCTGTACTTTGTGTTGGCCCTCACTCTGCAAAGACACTGGTTAGTGGCTCAGTTAAGATGTCTGCTAGTGATGGACTGTTTGTATATTTGTAGGTTAAGATATCCATCAATTTATTATGTTTTTATGAACTTAGATATATTCCTGTTTGGTAAGTGGTATATACATGTGTGAATGGAATTACATTATTTATGTATTTCACAGGTATCGTAACTATGATACAACAAGACACATCTTTGTTCTGCAATATTCAAGACTACTATTTTAATTTGTCAGAGTCTCCACCCCTGTGCACATTTACAGGTGATCCATGTGGTAACTAATAAAGTATGAGAATGCAAAGAGTCATAGTAGTTACTAAGTCTAACACTTCAACTATAACTCGATTAGAACAAAGCTGGAGTTATAGTTTTGTTTTGTAACAGACTTTAAATCTCTTAGGTTAAAGGCAAGGATACTGTATAGCTTCGCTCCAATTGTGTTGATCAATTGGTATGTTCTAAATAAGTTAGGTGCTGTGCATCCATCATGAACCTCAAGTATTTAGAGTCTTGCAAGGTTTAGAAAGAGCCCTCATAGCCTAAGGCTTCAGGACTCTAAAGCAGCAGTTCTCTTGAAGGAGGAAGCACCTCATGGATTAATGCTTAATAATAGGACAAATGGAAAACAGTATGAAGGAAAGAGAAAATAGAAAACCATAGTGATATCAATGACAGATAATTGATTGGTCAAATTTTTAATTTGGGAATGTCATACTATAATATTACCTGATATACAGACATTATAGCTAATATCACCTGATCTACTGACATTATAGCTAATATCACCTGATCTACTGACATTATAGCTAATATCACCTGATCTACTGACATTATAGCTAATATCACCTGATCTACTGACATTATAGCTAATATCACCTGATCTACTGACATTATAGCTAATGTCACCTGATCTACTGACATTATAGCTAATATCACCTGATCTACTGACATTATAGCTAATATCACCTGATATACTGACATTATAGCTAATATCACCTGATATACTGACATTATAGCTAATATCACCTGATCTACTGACATTTTTTAGGCACATTATTAACATTATATTTTTTAAATCTTAGGTATCCTTCAAGTCTATTCCCTGATCCAGTTCTCCTACTGGTTACTGTGTTATGCTGCTATAGTATTCTGGAGTTTGAAGTTTCCTTTCAGTTATGAACAAGCGAAGAATATTGGCAGAATTAAGTATATCTTTGCAGTTACACTATTCATTAGCATAGTGTTGCCTCTTTTGGCGCTCATTTTAGCTATTGATGGATTTTTGCCAACTACTATTGTGGCCAGTGCTTGTTCTGCTAGAAATTCACTCCATTTTTACTTGGTGTCTACACTCCATTTGAGTGTGACTATGTGCACATGCTCAATACTGCTCTTCCTAAACATACAAGCTATTGGTATGGTGAGTCAGAATGCAAACTATACGTATTAACTAAATTTCAAGGAACTATTTAACAATGTAGGAGTACTTTAAATTGAAGAAAATGTCAAGAAATAAAGTTTTGAAGTATCAAGTAGCAGAAGTGAAGCTCCTGGTAGTAGCCACGGTGTTTATCGCAGTGACCATCTGCTCTTTAATAGTCAACGTGTATCTGACAACTACCATTCCTCAGCATTACCTGGCCCTACACATAGAGACTGCCATCTGCTATTCCAGAGGTGTGGAATTTTCTGAAGACTGTACTAGTCTAGAAGATCTGTCTTCCCAGCTTCCTATTTATTTTTTCTCAAACATCTCACTGGCACTGGTGTCCTGCATCTCCCTCGTCACTATTGTAATTAATAGTGATTACTCCAAATATAAAAATTATATCAGAATTATTAGAAATAAATTCAAATAATTGTTATCAAATTCAACCATTTCCAGTTTTTAAGTAGATTTGTTGTTGTTATTGTTGTTGTTGTTTAAATGACAAGTGACTTCAGTTATGGGTTAAATAAAATGAAGACATAGCCAATATCAAATCTCCTTACAATTAAAGGAGTGAATCTTTGCAGCTCAGTTCAGGTGAGTGTGTATGTGGGCGTGTATATGTGGGCGTGTATAAGCTACACTTGATTGGAAAACTCACACGTGTAACTAGCTATTGACGACAGTCTATAATTTGTAGATCATTAGATTGAAAATGACTGACACTATTATACATCAAGCTACAGTAGAGAAAAATAAAGTCATTTATATAAACATCTAAAGTAGAAATGAAATTGGTAGACTAATTAATAGCTAAATTGTGACAACATTGATACCTCTACTTCCTAAAACACTTCACAGGGTTTGATAACATGGGAAGCCATCATACAGAGTGGGTGAACCTAATTGAGTGTGGAAGGAAGTTCTACTATGCCAACTGGAAAATAGCAAAACAATTTTGTACCCACAAGTTTGACTAAACTAAATTAAGAGATTACAGAGAGACTGGACGAATGGGGGGGGGGGGGGGGGGGGAGGGTGTGGGTACAGGTTAAACACGTCTCACTTACATTCATTACCAACTAAGTATTGGATGGCAATAAAAGTAAAGCATAGACTTTAATAACATAGTACATGCAGTCCACATTGCTAGTCACCAGCAGCATGTCATGTCTAGTGTGCATTCTCAATTAATGTAGCGCAATTTTATTTGACAGCAATATAGTTGCATGAATCATGTGACTAGCCAGATACAATGAACTTGAACTCACAACTCGTGTTACTTTTAGTGCTTTAAATCGCTTCTTTTAAATTTGATATCTGCCACTGCTGAAAGGTCTTTCAGTACTACCCAAGCAACTAAATATTTACCTCGATCAAGTAGGACTGAAACATGGTTGACTAACTGTTTAGTCTCGGAACCATTGAAAAATATAACACACAGTTGTACATACCACAATACAGGTAATTTTGATGCACGCTAATTTATGCTCTTCTTTATATAAACAATCGTTTATATTAATAAATTTAATAAGTTTTGAACTAAATATATCTCTTGAAAATTTCTAAGAATATATATAACTAAACAATAGCTTACTAGCTTCCCACTTTGTATTACACGTCTTATCTCTTCTCATACAGGATATCACAGACCCAGTAAAAGTGACAGAGCACTACTGAAATAGTACTACCTCCCATAAGGGGCTCCAACACTAATGGGGGGGGGGGGGGGGGGGGGGGGGACCAAAATAATATAGATCATTTCTTATGAAGACTGTTTTTTGTGAGATCGTTTAGTGATATTCACGATATTATGGTATTTCATGGCAACCTTATTTGGTGTTGTGTCTGGCTATGAGCATTTGTTCTCTTTTCTTTGTCCAGCCATTCTTGTGGCATTTCCAGGACCTGCATTGCATTGTTTAGTCTCAAAGCCAAAGTGTCAGAATATGTTGTCACGTTTACTACTGATTACTACTTTATTCTATTATTTCATCTTGCATTGTGTGGTTTCTTGGACAGAGCCTCTTACTATGCACTCTCTTCTAACAATGCTTTTTCAACAGTTTGTGTGTAGTAATGTCCTTTGTGTAATTTTTATATTTAGTCATGTACTACTAATTAGTTAATTTAAACTTTGAACTCCATATGTTGATGTAATTATTTCCAAACTGATTTCCTGTCTCCAGTAAGAAAATGTGTACATATGATGTGAAAACCTAGAATTGAATATTGCCCCAAAGTGTATGGAAGACTGGGAGGAATGGTAGCTAAAGTTCATAAGATTCAGTCATAGACTAAAGAAGTAGAAGCTGCAGGAAGTAACACATTTTTAAAACTGTAAGAGATTATTAGCTACTTCAATACTGCTAAATAATAATAGCAATTTTTCAGTTTTAACAGTCAATAATAATCAAACTTAACAAACACATTAACTTCTTGAAGACTGTAAACAATGGAGTAAGATACTGAAAGAGACTGAGAAAGGGACAGTTAGATGAAAGGAGATAGCAAGGAGAGTGCAATAGACTGTACAAGATCTAAAGACTTTGCATTACAATGTAAACTTGTAAGAATGAGTATGCTAATAAGTAACATTGAATGATCACAAACTTAGAAAGTATTCAAGACAGAGACAATAAATGTGAAAGCTTGTATTAGGCATTGCAGTAGAATGAATCTACACCAATGAACCACACAATATTATAGTAATAGCAAATTTTCTCGTTCTAACGGCCAATATATGTTAATTAAAACTTAACCTGACGTTTTGACCTCTTGCTCATGAAGTCCTTATTTCTTCTCTTTGCTAGACAGTGAGCTTGTCTAGTTATGTTACATAAAACTATGGTATTATAGTAGCATTAATTTTAGTAAGCAAATATAGACTTTATTCTTTTGAACGTACATCACTGACGAAGACTCGTCCAAGTTGAAACATCTGTTTGTGGACTAATACTATACAAAACTATACCTAGCTACTACTAATTTAAGTTAAAATTTTTATTTATATAATAAACTCACTTCATTACAACATGAACAAATTGTCAGCTTTACTTCAACAAATGAAGTCTATATAATGGCCTTGCAAACACACACACTTGCCTTAGGGTTGAGTTCCATCTCTGTAGTAGCATTTCTACCTCGCCATCTGTAAGTGGAATATAACACACACACACACACACACACACACACACACACACACACACACACACACACACACACACACACACACACACACACACACAAAAGGATGAAAACAGATACTTTGAGTATGTCACATGATTCATCCATTCATTTGGGCGGAGTTAAATAACAATAGCAACAAGTACCAATACTAATCCCTAACTCTTGCCCTCTGGATGGAGTTAAACTACAACAACAACCAACAAGCCCTCTCATGCCATCTGATTGTAGTTCAATAACAATAACAACAACAACAACAACTACTACTACTACTACTACTACTACTACTACTACTACTACTATTACTATTACTACTACAACAACAATAAACAAGCCCTGACTCATGACTCTCACAGACCTGGGTGGAGTTGAACCAGTCGAACCACACCTGTAGTCTAGGATACAACTTCTTCAAGAACACCAAATCCTGGAAGTATGCAGACAATAATAATGACAGGATGTGTACTAATTATCGCGTCTGTTCACACACACTATAATTCTATATATGATGCAATTCCTAATAATTCTTGAAGATACATCATCTCTATGCCTATACTGCAGCCGTGTTCTATCTAGTTGGTGGGGTTGAGAAAGTCTTTCCCCCCAAACTTTCCAGCTTCCCCCCTAACACTTGCATGCTGTGTGTAATATGCCTTTAGGCTGAACACTAAATTGCAGCATTTACTATAGCTCAAAATAATTTTCATGCTAATTACTGTCAATGATAAAAAACAAAACAAAAACACTTATCTGTTTGCCTTACTTACTAGTAGAGAGGGTGGCTGTCTGCTTCATTTTATGAGAGAAATTTGAATGAGTTTTGATCTACGCCAGAGAAAACTTTGAATATTAGAATTTGCCCTAAGACCCATTTAGGAAATGTTTCCACCACCACTGTATAAACCAAAATATATAATTACATTCCTTGTGGTGAGCTACATCCGTTAAAAAATGTTAATTTTAGTTCCTCACTTCTCGAAGTCTAGGCTTCACCGCGTAGAGAAAGCGAGGGTCAGGAGGGTCAGCTGAGAAGTCGGAGGACAGGCGAAAAAGCCAGGTCGGGAGGGTCAGCCAAGAAAGTCGGAAGACAGCCAATGAAGTCTGAGCCCATTCAGAACTACTCCAGACTACGTCAGACTACCAACAGACTTCTTCCGCGAATAAGTTGTTAAGTGTTGTTCTAGGTGTCGGCTGGGCTAATCATGTCTACGGAGACAATAAATATGTCGTCCATAGACGCGTCCATTACTGACAAGTCTATAATGGAATTTGAAATTAAGGGAAACGATTTAAGAGAGAGAAACAGAAGTAACTTGACTGCAAAGGAAGAAGGTATGAAACAGCAATCAAACTCCAACTGTAGACTGCACAATCTAGCTTCCTTGGGGGTGGCAACTATCCTTGTAGGCCTATACCTGATCCCAACCATCTTCTTCATTCTTCCTCCACATAATGTCGACGGTGTGAGTTATTTCTTGCATTCCTTATCTAATTTTACTATCCATTACAAACTTACCAGTAAGCCAGTTAGCTAGCTCCAAGGTGCTAGCTATAAAAAATAAGGCTTATCAATTCAAATGCATCCGCCCATGGTATAAATATATAGAGCGAATAGAGATAGCAAGTGAGGTGCTCTAGTGATAGGATGGGATATGCATGTGTGTTTCTAGCATCTACTAGCTAGCTAAATTTGCTTTAATTTTGTTTATTGTCTCCTCTGCAGCTAGACATACTCAACGACATTAGAACTTTCAGTACAGACAGTGGTAGTTGTTCTCCTGGACACTCCCTCCCCAGGCAGTCCTTGTGCTATAATGAACTTTCTTCCTTCCATTTGGAATGTACAGCTTCAACTACTGATGACATACTTCTGGTTTCTATTAACAGGAATATAAAATTGGAAGAAAATTTGAAATTATTTTACGAATATGGTCTACGCACTGTAATAGAACCTTCTCCCCAATGTGAGCTACTATTTAAACACTTGCACTGTTTGCTGGGATATGGAGTCTGTGATGGGAATAGAATTGAACTACTTAGTCGTGAGTCGTGTGTGGCTATCCGAGACCATCTCTGTGTCAGAGAATGGAGAGCATATTCTGGATTTTCTGGGCCAAATTCTTTCCTAAACTGTGAAGAACTACAGCCATCTTTACATCAATGTGAAGGTGATAATACTGACTGACTGAAGGGAATTATGTACTAATACTGTATTTATCATAAACATTAACAATTAATAATGAAATTTTAAGAATTTGATTCAGTATAATATGCTGTAATTAGTTAACTGACTAATAGACACACACACACACACACACACACACATATACATACAATCTTGCAGCTTTTGTAGGTATGTACATGTCATCTTTATTATCATAGTGGACTACATTTGGAACATCTCAAATACACTTCTAGCAACTGGTAACTTTTCTGATAGAGTTGTTCTGGATGAACCTTTGAACTGTTCTGATTCTTTCTATTTCAACAACTATTCGGGTCAGTGTGTTCCGGAATGTGGATGGGTGACTTCTCGTGCTGAAAGGTTTGTCATAACGGCAAAGTTATTTGCATCTCTTGCAATTGCATTTCCACTTCTGTACTTTGTGTTGGCCATCACTCTGCAAAGACACTGGTTAGTGGCTCAGTTAAGATGTCTGCTAGTGATGGACTGTTTGTATATTTGTAGGTTACGATATCCATCAATTTATTATGTTTTTATGAACTTGGATATATTCCTGTTTGGTAAGTGGTATATACATGTGTGAATGGAATTACATTATTTATGTATTTCACAGGTATCGTAACTATAGTACAACAAGACACATCTTTGTTCTGCAACGTTCAAGATTATTTTCTGAATTTCTTTGAGTCTCCACCCCTGTGCACATTTACAGGTGATCCATGTGGTAGCTAATAAAGTATGAGAATGCAAAGAAGTCATAGTAGTTACTAAGTCTAACACTACAACTATAACTAGATTGGATCATTGCTGGAGAGTTTTGTTTCTTTAAATTCCTTAGGTCCACTAGATAGGGACACCTGATGGAACCAAGGAAATACAAGTAAATACACAAAAATACTTTCAAGTAGTCATTAACCGTCGGAACTAATCCATCCAATTATTAAGACATATTACACTTATGTTAACCATGGGCTTGAGGAATTATCGCTAATAACTGTCCCAACTCCAAGGGAGAAGCCCGATGAAGATGGCAGTCATCTAGCGGCAATTTCGAGAGTTTCCATGGTTTACCTATTTTTATACTATGGTTACATTTTTGAACAGAGTAAAAGACCAAATGAAAAGATCAGATATTGTTGTTTTGAGGGGAACAATATGTCCAGTTAATGCAGTGAGGGTCATTCTATAACATTAACAAGATAAGAGCATTCATTCCCTTTTTGCCACCTTCGAACAAAAACAGTGGTGATTAAGCGATGATATCTAGTGATGTTCACAAGACAAAACTTATACTCCAATGAATAATTCTCCATGTCAGTTCTTTAAACAGTGATGGAGTGATCATTTGTAAAGAACACTTCATACAAGTAAAAAACAAAACAAAAAAAAACAACAACTAGATATTTTCATTTTATTTTTAAAAGAAATCATGATACATTACTTAATACCATAATTTAATTTGTGCATCTCACTAGATTTTATTGACAAAAAAAAATTCTGTGTGCAATTTGAACTCCTGCAGGTGATTGGAGGGGAAAGACACCGGAAGGGGGGGGGGGGGGGGGGGG
>WLWD01004828.1_pt1 | contig 16932 bp, 10 predicted proteins | sample 6712731 | NCBI WGS metagenome assembly WLWD01 (sample SAMN12718690, study PRJNA576275) | sponge metagenome | isolation source: marine sponge | host: Mycale hentscheli | place: New Zealand: South Island, Marlborough, Capsize Point | collected 2014-11-01
CTGCGACAGTAGTTTGAGGTGATTCCCTAGCTTGCACTTGTCCTCCTACAGTAGCTGACATCAGTTCTGAGGCCTGTGGGGGACTATCAAGCTTATCCAGCCCATAAAACCGAATTGCAAAGTGAGCAAATATCTTAGCAGTCTCATCATCCATTTCTATTTGATGAGGTGGTAAAGGCCATTCTGCGACATTAGTTTGGGGTAATTCTCCAGCTTGCACTTGTCCTACAGTAGCTGACAGTTCTGTGGCCTGTGGATCCGGACCATGAAACCGAATTGCCCTGTGAGCATATTTCTTATCAGTCTCTTCATCCATTTTTATTTGACTAGGTGGTAAGGGACATTCTGCAGCAACTACAGTTTTCTTTTTTGGTTTTCGGATTCTTTTCTTTCTCTTACGAACGACTGAAGATTCTTTGCTAGCTTCTCTGTTGACCACAGTCTCTTCATCTATATCTGCACGAAGTGGAGAGATCCGTCCACCAAGTGGAGGGATCCGTTCATCATGTGAAGGGATCCATTCACTAACTGGAGGACCAACTGGAGGGATCCGTTCCACAGTATGAGCTTCCATATCCTTTTCTGGTTTCTTGCTCTTTTTCTCAGAGAGAACTGAAGATTCTTTGCAAGCTTCCATTTCCTTTTTTGGTTTCTTGCTCTTTTTCTCAGTGTCATCTGTATCTACTTGAGCAGCAGCCACAGTGTTCTTTTCTGGTTTTGGATTCTTTCTGTCATAAGAAAGAATAATGGCCATAGCTTGAGAAAGGATGGCGTCTTCCGAGATCGATTCTTCAGCACTTGCAGTATCTTCATCTGTATCTAATTGATCAGATTTTGCAATTTTTTGTTCTGGGCTCCTGGCGTGAGAAAGAATTGATATAGCTTGAGAAAGAACTGCAGCTTCCTTGGCAGTTTCTTTGGCACGTTTTATTACCTCAACTTGGTCGTGTAGCAGCATTAATCTGTCACATAAATTGATTCGCTCATCTTCTTTAATCCTCTCCACAATGTACTTCCTTTCAGTTGCTCTCTTATTTTCTAATGCTTGCTGCTCCTCGTACAATTCTAACTCATAGTTGGCCATTTTCTCATGTATTATGAGAAAGTATTTAGCCATGGAGTAGATGTATTCGTAGCGATTAGACTTAATGCTAATTGCCCTGAGGATATTGTTGTATTTTTCTTCAGGTACGGATTCAACCAGCACCTCAAATATAGTGCATTGCTTGGCTCTGTTGAGGTCCACACTTCTCACTTTGTCCCACTTGAAGGTGAAGTTGACAGTTTTTCCTTCTTCCAACACAAAATATGTGATTATCAGACAGTGAAAATTGATGGAAACCGACACTACAGAGCCTTCTCTAGCCCTGGGTTCGGCAGCAGTCACAATAGAAGAGAGTGTGCACTTTTCTACTCGGTGATAATGCTGCCAGTAATAGCACTCGAGTTCTCTGTAAACAAAGTTAAAGATTTCCACTATGAATTTTTCATCTTCTTCAGCTCTTTTCATCAGACCCGTCAGCAACACAGACTGTTCTTCACTCAGTGGAGGGTATATCAAATTTTTGCTATAGGCATCTTTGAATTCATTATACATAAGGTGAATTAACGGTATAAATGTGTTACACAGAATTCTTTCTTCTATGTCCATATTATAGACAATGCGCTGAAAGAAATATCTCCTCCTCCCACTCTGAAGCATGCTAACTGTGAATTTGTCATCTTCTTGGAGAATTTTCATGGAAGAGGAAAGCCTGTCTCCCAAGAAAAGTCCAAAGAGGTTGTGACTTCCTTCATCTAACTCGAGCTGACGAGTGACGGCTACTTTGATGAATCTGACAGTAGTTACTTGGGGTATTATAATAATTGTGACCACTGGCCTCTCATTACTGAAAGTACCCACCAATATGCTACAGTCTGGATTACCCTTGTCAGCTTTCTTCTTCGATTTACTAGCCATTTTATCTAATTCAGACAAATGACCTGTCATTCCACACCTCTCGTTTTTATACCGACATTTCAAGCTCCGCGCCGGGGGTTCTGAGCACCTGAACTGCGCACCACTCCCTTTAGGCCAAAACCCAGCAAGGTGGCGAATATAGCTAAGGCATGTCGCGAGGCTACAATTGGGTTGTTTTTTTTTTGCTTGTAGTTGCACAATTCTCGCGATCGTTGCCTGATTGCTCATAATGGGTTTGTTTGTTAGGTTTCAAGTGGCTAGCCTGTGTCAGTAAAATTTACATAGCTAGCTACTAGCTAACACAAAGCGAATAAACACAAATATATAGTTGCAGCACGATAAGTGAACATAGACATAAGCATTAGCTAATACTTCGGCAGTTAGCTGAATTTCCAGTTCAAAGAGATCTTCTCATTAGCTACGATTGGCGCTATTTTACACTATTTGACAAGCAAGTAAGAGGTGTGAAGAAGTAATGCAATGGCAAACACTACCAGAAGACTTGAGGTTAACATTCTTTCCCAAGCCAAGGCAATAGTTGTAACCGTACCGACACCTGACTTACACGTCACAGTTGCTCAAGTAAAGCAATCTATCGGGAACCACCTTGGACTAAAGCAACGAAGTGTACAGATATTTGGAATTTTTGTAGGACCGCTTGGCCTTCCCAAGGCATTACTTGATGATAGAGACGTACTTTATAAGAGTGTATCAAGTGTATGTTTTCAGCGCCTTTCCTTTGACCGCGACTTAGAACTGAGCGTTGTCAGCGAGGACGACAATGCGGTCAAGATTTTGTTCGGCGAAATAAAGCACGAATACAACCGTTTCAAAGTTTTACCCGCGCCCGGGTTCTCGGAAATGAAACTGCTTGACGAGATATTGTCAAAAGAAAGTTTGTGCCAGGAAGAAGACCGTTTTGACAAGCAAATGGAGTTTTTCAAACTCATTTGCAACCTGCCAACTTATTACTGGGGATATTACTACAGAGCGGAAAACTGCACCATGTTGAACTCCACGCTTCCAGCCAATTCAGCGGTAGAGCGGGGAATGAAAGTCCACTTGATTGTGTCTTCGAGTGATCTAATTCTATTAGAGCCAGCCGCTGCTAACGGACAAGAGATTCTTAAGTTGTCTTGGTCTAAAGTCCAAAGTATTATAATGCAAAAGTACCCTAAGATGCTCATCAAGTTTGAGACTGTCATTTCTTATGAGGTTGACGATAACACTGAAAAGGAATTGGTCTTAATTTCGCTAGGAACTGATCGTTGCGAGTATGTCTACACGCTGACTCAGCACATTTTCGGTCTGCTGCGGTCTCAAGCGTCAGGAGGATTATTGAGTCCACCCGTGGTACCAGTCCTTGCTAGATCAGAATTACTACCAGTGCCTGAACATTGCTGTGTAAACGCAGCATTTTCAAAAGAACAATAATTCTCTCTTTTTCACATTTTATTATCACCATTTTAATGATTTCACCAACAGTTGCCAACTTGGATGATGTACACAATATTAAATGTTATGCATATGTAATTTATTTCTTTTAATTATTTATGATCACCATATCATTATTATTATCATTAATTATTGTTATTATATATTTTTATTGTTGTCGTTGTTATTGTTGTTTTAGTTATTATTATGGACTGTTCCGTTATGCAAAATCTATCAAAAATACATTTAATTTATTTAACTATTCTAAAATAGTATAATTTACAAGATATTGATGTAGAAATGGAACGTTAAGCATAATTCACCATTAGTATCATTATTATACGTGACTTTTATTTGCAATAAATTTTGTGAACTGTCTCATTGTATAATGTATTTGTCATCTGCTCTAGTCCTAGATATTTGACTATCCTATAGCTACATTGTACTATGCACACATGAGCATGTATTGCATCAATTGATACCACACATGCACATGCATTGATGAGGGAGAAAACAACCTTGTTTTATCTGCCAACATTTAGTGAATAATTGTTTGTATATTGGTTTATCCGTCAAAGTCACTTGAGGCTAACTGTTTACCTGAAAACCATGGATACACTATTAGGGAACCATTGCTTAATATCAAATATGTTAGATATGTCGTGGTGAGGAGGCCAATATCTCTACAAATCATCTGATCTGTGTTCATGATATAAATCACTTCAAAAGAAAATCATAAAGTGTAGCTACATGGAACTTACAGAGTGGGTTGTCGCTCTTCCAAAGGCACTACCCATTACCCATGATGATACGATGGTGGCATTGTGTTACCTGGCAAATACAACTGTCATTCCTAATTTAGTGGCCTTTAGAAGTAATCTTCCAATGTTATTCAATGAATCTCAATGTAGCAGTTCCTGCATTTAATTATTCCTTCCAAAAAAACATTTACTTTGGTGTTTTCATATTATTATTATTTTTTTTTTTTTGACATTTTGTTTCATACTAGCTATCTGCAGCTACTAAATCAACTATGGACTGGAACACACAGGATAAGTCTGCGGTATATTATACAAGGATGCAGTGGTGTGAAACCTGGCAGTTATGGCCTGTTTAATGTTAGACACTGCTTCATATCTTAACTTGTAGCTAACTGGTGTGCCTAGACAGCTACTGTAATAGAGAAAATATTGATTCCAAAACAGTTGTGCCGGAAGCTGGCTTGTACTGGTCAGGAAATAGTTAAAGTACAACATAAAAGCACAATTAGATGTTGAGAATATTAAAGATTAATTAAATATGTATAATGCTATAAAGTCATAAGATATTTAATTCGTCCAAAGATTCTAAACCTGTGTTCAATACCGTAATAACACTAGAAATGATTTCTTCAAAATATTGGTCAGGTGGCCACTCCCACCAACCCACCTGCTCCTCCCTCCTGTTGAAAGATGCTAGTGAGCATGAATATGCTTGGAGCCTACTTGAAGAACCTCCATTTGACAATGCTATTGGTTGTATGTAATAGTCATTTCAGTAACTAAAGAGATTGAGATAATGGCCTATAAAGGATGGTACACAACCATTAGCAATGTGTTCCATGAGAGAAGGAATGCTATGACATCACTATTGAGTGGCTGCAAGAATAGTTAAGGGTAATACACAAAGACTTGCATTGAGCTGCAACTTCTGTCAGATAAATAGCCTGAAATAATGAGTGTGTGGTGTGAGCACCAGAGAGGGCTCCAGGAATGCTGCCACCAGAGTTGTAATTCTAGCTAGCCCAAGCTTTTCAAGGCTTCCAACCGACCCAAGTCACAGAGTTTTAAATCTGATCTTAAAAGTTAGGGACTGACATGGCAAGACTACAACTCAAAAGGGGAACATGCTCAGGCTGGGCATTATATACAGAACCAGTCTGGGCATGTGCAATGAATGGTCATATGATACAGGAAAGGGAATGATGTAACGAAGGTGTGGGTTAGATAGAATGTGTGCAATTAACTAGACAGAAATAATATAATAAAGGCATGCTAATAATACAATTGACAATGTTCATAGCTTGATGTTGTAGGTGTGTCCATGGGTGTGGCTTGTGTTAATGTGGGAGGTTCTACTACAGAGTGCCTCTAATCTCCTAAAACCTGACATGGTTCCAAATTCTGAAATACCTTAGTCAGAGTCATAAGAAATGTCTAGTTAGTAGCTAGTTATCCATTAGTCCTTGTCAGCAATTCAGCTTGCAATCAGGACATTTTTGTGCTCTGTCAAAAAATAATTATTTATGGATTCAAAGAATTAAATAAGACAAACAATAACACATAATGCTGCTGCAACATGATTATTGCATACAATATGACCATTACTTTTTTTTTGTCATCATCTTGTACTGTAATTATACATAGGAGTTAGTGTAAGGAAGATATTTAATTTTATAAAATTGAAAGTTAAATAAGGATATATAGACCCTGTACCAACTGCTAGCCTAGTAGTTCAGTGAAAGGTTGCACTACACCCACACTAGGTGTATTTATTTTATTGTATTGTGATGATCAAATAGTTTGGCAGGGTTGATAGTCAAGCTAAGCTATTGAAATGTCTTGCATGCCCACACTTGACCATATTATGTAGCTAGCTACATACTTGAAATAAACACACTCCTAAAATGACTCAATTAGATAAAGAGAGGAAAGATAAATGTTTAATTGAAATACATAAAATCTCTAACAACAACATCAGAAGCGAATTGGCAAATTTTATTGTTTAAAAAAAAACAACAATTTACCAATATACATTAACGATACCAGAAATTTTCACAACTACTTAGCTAGTTTAGTTCATCTGCAGACACAAGTAATAGAGTTTCAATCGGCAATTACTAACCTCATATACAATTATACATCGAGGATGAGTACAAACAGTTCTGGAAAATGTTACTACGCTATCTGCATAAGGGCCTGTACAACAGCACCATATATTATAGTCCGGCATCCTTTCGATTAGTTCGAGACGTTTCATATTTTTTATCTGGGTACACATCAAACAGCAACATGGCTCTATGATTATAAGAACTTTTTGCATAGTCATTAACCTTTGAAGATTTGGGTATAGAAGCCTGGACCAAATCGTTGAGTTTCTTCACAGTTCTCTAGTGCTTTTAATATTACAGCATAGCTTGGTGCCATGATAGTATTCCTCCCTTCCACTACGAAACCAGCAAACAAATTGATGCCATCTGTTGTGAACAACAAAGACTGCTGTTACCTCTCCAACCCTTCCTTTAGTCCATGCTCTTTCAAACTTGGCTGTAATTACATCTGTTTGGTCTGGTGTAGCCATTTTAATGTATGCATAATGCAAGCAAAACCAATTACAACCTGGTGCAGTTTTCCTATTATTTTTAAAGCATATTGCAATGTTAATACAACTGCAAGTGATTGGGACTAATAAAAAAGGAATGCTGGTGGAAATATAAAAATCTAGAGACGAGGACTGCATTGTATTTCTATGGGAATAGATTCTAATGAATTCTTATCAAATGAGTTGGACTCATAGAAAGAAGGACATAGTGAGTATGGAGCAAAGGCACTCCTACAGAACACAATTGGTCTCTTTACTAAACGTTGATGCAGAACAGTATCTAGTGACTTTTTCAAAAAGAACCTTAGGTTCTAAGGCTAATGCAGGTGTGATGACTTTTGTCAGGAATTACAGAGAAGTTTAATACCATAAATTCTCGGCCATAGGAGTGTAGTGGTGAACTAACGAAAAAGAATACGAGTGACCAGATTAAGTGCTACAGAGAGAGGAGAGAGAGAAAGAGAGACATGTGATATAAGAGGTGACAAATAAGACAATAATGTTTTCTTAAGAGATGGTAAATGAGACATTTGTGGGTTTCTCCCATAAGGGACCTCGCAGGCCGGAGAGGCCACATGGGGAAAAGCTAGTAAAGGGACACTGTATAGTCATTGTAATCATTGTACCCAACTTTCAGATTCAAATGTTTGCAATTGGCATTAGAAAATGGTACCAGGTAGGTATTACTATGAGAAAAAAAACTGTATTCATCACTTAAGAGATATTAATTCACACCATATGGAAGTAAATTTCAAGTAAAATACCAATTAATGACACTGTGCATAGTATGGCCTCATGTACTAACAAAACATTAAGGTCTCTATAGGTATGAAAGTACATAGCTATAGAGTTTATAAAATGAAAGTAGCAACATGGGAACCTCCTCCTTAGGAATATCCATTTGCTCTATCTTTCTTTGTCAGACTATTCCACTACTTTTGCTCTTTTGCTGAGTAGCAGACTACTGCACACCACTTCACAGCTTTACAATATATCTTCAGTGAGATATTGGCTTCGAAGTATTGGTCTAGCCTTTCCATGTAGTGGCCAATCATCAGAATTTGGATTGAATTGGCAGTCTTCCTAGAAGTGCATTCATTGGGAACAATTGTGTCATCCATCACCACCAATAATGTAGTATCTGTTTTCTCAGTAACTATTTCACATTCATCTCAAATTTCATTCAAGATCACAAGAATCATAATCATTCAGTCATTCTCGGCTGAAATAATTGTAATAATAGGAAATTTGTCTCTTCTTAACAGTCAAAACACCTACACAAAGTACTTCAAAGTAATGGTTATGTCAACGCAACTTAGGGCAACCATTAGGGCAGGCTCTAAAGAGTTACTTTCTAAAGATCACACAAATACTGAGCAAGAGAAAGGTTTGATTCTTACTATTCCGTACATAGCAGGATTGAGTGAGAGCATTCAGAGAGTGTGTAGAGACTTTGACATCAAAACAGCATTTTAAGTCGGGTAAGACAATAAGATCACATCTTATTAAAGTCAAAAATACTATATCTAGTACCACAGAGTCACCCATAGTGTACAGTACACCTTGCAGTTGTGGTAAAGTATACATATGGTGAAACAACTAGAAGGCTTGAGCAGAGAATAAAAGAACATCAGGATGCTTGTAAGAGAGGTGATGAGAAGGTTTCAGCCATTGCTGAACATGCTTGGCAGCAGCATCACCCCATTAAATGGGAAGAGGTAAGAGTTGTAGACAGAGCCAGTAAGAATCGTGGAGCTCTACACATACAGATGACACCTGACAACAAATTTAATAGAGACATAAGTTTAGAGCTTCCAGGATGCTGGCTGTCCATGCTGCGTGCAAATCACCCTCCAGGATATAATAAACAGTAAGCATGCCCTCCAGAAATCTTGCTGTTTGCTTTGTGTTATTTTATCACCACGGAGAGTTTGACCTCAGTTGACCCCTGAGGAGGACTTCGGCAAGAAGTCGAAACGTCAGGTTAAGTTATAATAAAAAAATATTGGCTGTTAAGAAGAGAAAAATTCCTATTAATCATAATCATGTACAATAGTACACAGTTGATAAGAAAGGATGTGGTTATACCTAGTACATAGGCTTTTTTATTACTATGTATATAACTTCCTAGCTACATTCTAAAAATACATTAGTGAAATGTAGCTATAGTTATAATAAACTATATTTAAAACACTGCCCATTATAATTAGCAAATTATTTTGGGTATTATAAATTTTACAATTATGTATATTTAAAAATTCACACATTTTATTTAATCCATTTGGCACAAAAATAAATGTAGAATGAAGAAAAAAATTAATAACGAGTCGTTTCCAGCTAATAGCTATATAAGTTATTTATATACAATTATATATCGAGGATGAATATCATTAGACCTGGACGGCTGCACTACAATTTCTTCATAATTAAGAACTCCTCCAACAGTACCATATATGGTTTGAAATCTTCGTGGGGGGCCATTAATATTTGTATTATTTTGAGACAATTTATATTTTCTACCTGGGTACACATCACACAGCAACATGGCAGTATATGAGCCTTTAGCATAGTCATTAGCCTTTGAAGAGTTGGGTGCAAGATAGAAGCCTGGACCGTATCGCTGAAATGAGTCACTTCGGATTTTATTCTTATCAAAGCCACGCCTGGCAATACCACATATGCCACAGCTTTCATTCCTGCACAGTTTTCTAGTTCTTTTAATATTACAGCATAGCTTGGTGCCATGATAGTATTCTTCCCTTCCACTACGAAACCAGCAAACAAATTGATGCCATCCGTTGTGAACAACAAAGACTGCTGTTACCTCTCTAACCCTTCCTTTAGTCCATGCTCTTTTAAACTTGGCTGTAATTGCATCTGTTTGGTCTGGTGTAGCCATTTTAATGTATGAATAATGCAAGGAAGGACAATTATCGCGTGGTACAATTATTTTGATACATAAACAACAGCAGCAAGTGATAGGGACTACAAGTAAAGAAAGGAATATTATTGAACAAGGAATAATCCATTGACGACTAACACATTGTATCTCTATTGGAATAGATTCTAATGAAATCTCATCAAATGAGTTAGACTCAATAGAAAGAAGAATATGGTCAGTATGAAGCAAAGACACACCTTCAAAACAATTGGCCTCATTACCAATTGTTGATGCAGAGCAGCTGCTAGTGATGGTATTATTTTCCAGGCTATACTGTGTAAGATATAAGGTCATTATAACTCTCAAGTAAAGCTGTGGATTGTATCCACGTGTGTTGGTGAAAAATATGATGTAGTAGAAGTTATCTTCAGTGACTGAGAACTGATGATAGGACGAATTGCTAGAAGTACAGTTATAATAAATCTCAAATTCAGGTAAAACTTTAATGTCACTTTGTCTGTGTCCACCATTATATCCATTGATACCCTTGGCTATGTATACATAAGTGTTAGGCGTAATGGCATAATCATCAACAAAACAAGCCTTGATGAAGATTTTGGAGTTATTATTCAAATAAAATAAATAGTAATGCCTGACTTCTGTCACTATTTCTTCTGAAATGTGAAGTGGCTGCTGAAAATAAGTATTTGGCTTGGCAGAGAGCTGGTAAAGGGACACTGTACAGTAATCGTAACACCCACACGTTATAATCAAGTTTTTGCAATAGACATTAGAAAATGGTACCAGCTGGGTATTATTAGGAAGAAAATTGTATTTATAGCTTAAGTGATTATAGTGACTCAAACCAGGATAGCAAACTCCTATTATAATACTACTTAATGTCAATATGCACCAGCTTGGCATCATCGACACACAACATCTGAATGTTTTTAAAGGAAAGACGGTAATAATACAGCATAAATGGAAGTAGCAACTTGCCACTAGTGTCAGCAGCACAGATGATAACAGATAAACCCAGACGCGAGGCTCACAAATGGTTTCCAATGGCACTTCATCAAATTTTCCTATATTTGTAGAAGGCCAATATGGTTTTATACTCAAGAGAGCATACCTAGTTGTAGAGAAGGGGAGATCGATGGAACATGTAGAGCCGTAATCAAAAGAATATATGCTACAAGAACTGATTGAAGTGCTGTCATAAAGACTATAACTGGCAAGAAAGAGTGTTATGTTCACAAACAGATCACATGGAATGGTATCAAAAGTATCCGTACTGAAAAAGTAGTAACCTTCATCATCAAAAAAATATGAGTACGGTGACAAATCATCTCCACAGCTGTACAGAGAAAAACTTTTCACTACAGATGTGCTACCATTATTGAACTTTTTATTTATATAAATAGAGCAGTAGGAATTTTCACGGTTACAAGCATTAATAGTGACATTTGATCCAAAATGAATATAATATACTCTTTTTTTGCTAAGATGTTTCATAGATCTAATATACATAATGTTGTGATCAAATAGGTAAGGATCACTATCGAGTAAGTTTAAAGATATGGAGTAATCAAGTATGCCACTATATTTAGTCTTTACCTTCAAACTCTGACAAAAATACTTGGAGTAAGGAATTAATCGTTTTTCATTTGGAATGTAATAATGTCCAGAGTTTGTGAAAGATTTTCCTTTGGTTTGGTTTAGGACAACCATAACAACAATGATCATCAAAACTGATATCACAAAATGAAGAATTATCACACACCATCTGCATTTGTTATCACAAAGACCACTTGTTTGAGATCTGCAAAATTAATAAAATCAAATGTTAGATGGATTTTGAGCACAAAGCTAATGTCCAGAGTGCTATACAACTGATCATTAGTGTACTATTTTTGGACTGCTACTACAACTAATTATACTATTTTAATCTTCTATGAATTCCTCTTTCCCCAACTGATGATATGAAAATGTATTACTGAAACTCAAACCTTTACTATGTACAAAGTAGTAAAATGGTCTGGCCAATTGATGTGAGAGTAGCTCTATCAGTCCCTGGATCCATGATGCATACTTCAGCCAACCCAAGAGCATGGGCATATTTAAGCTTATTCTTGTGTTGAAATATGACTGTTACTTATGTAAGACAATACAATCTATTGGTCAGGCAATAACATTTACTGCATTAACAGTTTAAAAAAATCATAGGTTCCTACAATTGAGTTTTTGTGTGCACAAGGAATTGCAAATTAAGATGAAAGCTGTTGGAAGTAGATATAGTGAGGCTACTATAGTGACAAACTACCCTTGCAAGTTAGTGGTTTCTCTAAAGCTTTTTTATCTGATCATTAGAACCCGTTGCTATATTGTTACTAGGTGTACTAACTTGGTAAGTGTGCACTATTTTTTGCCTTTAGGTATATAAACTGTGCATACTAACCACCCTTGGGGTATTGCTATTTTTGAGTTTTAGTTTAATAGAATAGGCTGGATAAAGCTGTGTGAGGCCTGGATATGATGTGTGAGGCCTGGATATGATATGTGAGGGTCTACTACCTTCTCATATCCGACCTACACGGACCAGCCCTAGTTCGGACAACTCTCCTGCTGCCCTCATACCCCAGGAATTTACCATAGCTAGCTGCTTAACTGTTTACCACAGAGCAGAGCAACCCAGGTTAGAGTTAGATCTGGAGATAACAGCTGGCAGCTACACTGCTAAAGTAAACCTGCCAGGTGTGCTTCAATTGAATTGTAATTGAATTTAAATTTCCGGAAATTCGCTGGAAAATGCTGATAAACCAAGTTGCTATTGGAAACTGGGCCGGCTTTGGGTAAACAGGGTTCTAAAATAGTTAGAGCATGCTCAGGTACTGGTGGATTTAGTGCACAAAGCCCTCGGGCAAGGCCTTCAGTGCACTAAATCCACCAGTACCTAAGTGCATATGCTCTAACTATTACTTAGTCACCCAGCAATATTACTGGATCTAATTATCCTTATCTCGACTCAAAAAATCAAAACATTTCCTTAGTCAACCAATCCATTGTCCAGCTTTTAGTCTGCTTAAATCACTGGCTATGCGATAGTCAAACACTCAGTGTGGTCTGCTACACTTCAAATATTGTTTTTTTATTATTATTCAAAGGTAGGGAATGCTAGAAGAGGACTGTGTAGCCAAATATACTATAGCTTTTGTAACTTGATCAGAATAATACATAGCTAATCTTATTCGACCATAAAATTACTTTTTTTTTTAAATAAAATGAAGTGCGCCCTTAAATAGAGATACTAGATTAATGAATTTCACTTACTTAAATTTTATTGTATCCATATAGCTAGCATGACTAAATTCTAATTGCAATGAATCAATAAGGGTGCAAACCCTCAGTGTTAGTATAATCTAGCTAGCTATTACAAAGACCCCAAATAGTATTCTTTAGTAGTAGCTAGTATCAATAGGAATATGCCAATGTGTACCTCATGCAAGTTGATATGTAAAACTTCAGTAAGTAGATGTAGATATGCAAGTCGTGCAATGAAACATAAAATGTTTATGTTGTCTTAAGCGACACTCACCTCACCAGTAATTTTCCAAGCACTCTGGTAAACCGCTGAGAAATAGTGTAATGTAAAACTGCCACGGGAAGAAAAGAATTGATTTGCTCACGTGAGTATGGCGAGACTATAAAGGGCGTTGCCAACAATTGCTTACGATTGTACGGCCTAAAATAAACTAGCTTTTTCTGAAAAAATAGTCGAAACTAAAACTTCTGTGACATTAAAGTGACCCACAATGTCCACTGTAACATTGTGATGCTTGTTTCAATCTTTGGGAGGCTGCTATCTTCAAGATCCACTTGTATTGTGTGACAGAATGATTGACTGACTGACTGACTGACTGACAGACAAACTAAGTGCTATAACCCTCACGCGCATGCATGCTAAGAGCTAACAAATGAAATAATTGCAGTAGCTATTTCACCTTAGTGTGTTAGTTAGATAAAGTGCAAATTCCCTACTGTGGTTTAGTGGCAGTGAATATAAAAATCAGAAACAGCTAATCATACAGGCAACTACATACATAGTTTTGGTTTCCAGGGTCACACCAAGAGAGGTCACCTTGATATATTATATGTACATGCTTTTTCTACACTTACTACATTTGTGGTTGGAGTAAGGAGGTTGCTATGGAAACCACACATCACCCGCCACAGAGTTAACCCAGCAGTCATATTACCTCAAACTATCTGTAACCAGATTCACCTCTCATTGAATGCTGCAGTGTAGTGTGATGTCTTTGATTGTACAGCCCTTAGCAAGTACTGGGAGACTATAATCAATACAGACCACAATGCCAATATTAATTATCCTTTTTATTCAGTGATCCATAATTCAATCGAATATTTCACAACACTGCAATCACGAGTTTGCTTTGAAGTTGTCTGCCATATTCAATAGGTAAAATCCTCTAACTCTATTGAACACACCCTTATGATGCATTTGAGCTCACAATTTAATTATACAATTTTATTCATGCTTCTATGAATTCCTCTTTCCCCACTAATGATATGAGAGTTGCCAACTTTTCAAATCGTAGTTCAGGGATACTAAACCATATCCCAGACCACACATTAATTACAAAGAATCAATAATAACGTGATATTTTAAAAGCATACCACAGGGGTTCGGGGGTGGGGGGGGGGTTTTGGTCGAACCCCCCTTTTGAGTGACCGGAAGTAAATTATTTAGCCACACCTTACATTTAACTTATGGTATGTCGACTTGTGGTCGATCGTGTCTAAATCGCAATGGAATATTCTGCTATTTATCTATATATATCCCCGGATATACTTCATACTCTATATGTGGACGGCCTAGTCTGATTCTAAGCTTTCAAATAAACATTGAGCTCCTTGACTACAAAACATCGCTCTTGTTATGGCACTGATAAAGCAAGCTACGCTACAACTATTCTTTTTATGGTGTGCCGTAATGTACTTATTTAGATAACTTATAGTACTAAAGTCCTATTAATGGTTCACTGTTTGTGTACAACTCATAGTGGTTAGAAGCTTGGTTACACGAGAACGATATAGCGCTAGCAGTTTACCGCTTATTGCTGCCCGAACTCCCCTGTGCAAACTCCTGGCTACAGGCCTGAAAAGTATATAGTTTTTCTGCCTAAACTGAACTTCATGACAATAGTGGAAAGTATGTTATGCCGGCGACAATAGGTAGTGGTTGCCGACGACTGTTTGAAAATTGTGCGGTAACTTCCGATTGAATCTATATACATACTTCATGAAAATAGGGTTAAATAAACATTCCAATTTGAACCGTTTAGAACAGAGGAAGCATTCCCCAGTTTTGATTAACTAAGTAATATCTTCCATAGTAAAGCAGATATAAAGTTCATCTATTTCCAGGCAGTAATATTGGTTGCATTGTACTTTTAGCAGTTTTAAAAAATATCATAAGTTTCTGTCTAACTACCCTAGCATGCAGTTACTTTTCTCTAAATGTTTTTTTTTTAATCTTATCATTAGTTACCCGGTAATGATATTGTCTTTTTTTGTTTTCCATATCTCAACTCAAAAAATCAAAACATTCCAGTCAACCACTCCTTGTCCACCTTTTAGTAGTCCCCTTTAGGTACTGGCAATGCCGAGTCAAACATTCAGCATTGTCTGCTCACTTCTATCATTGTATTAAAAGTGAGGAAAGCTGAGCAAGTACTGCGTAGCCAAATATGTTAATAATACAACATCACTGATAGGCCAAATAACAATTTTTAAAGTTTCTAATGAGTTCTTGCAGCCAAAACAAATAGATATTATTGTACCACAAGGAGTGTGCCTTTAACTTAGAGATATCTGGAGGATGAATTTCACTTAATTTATATCCATATTAGCTACTCTTAGCTAGCATGGCTAAATTATTTGATATAAATGAAATCTTTGCAGGAGCTAATTCACCTATAGTGTGTTAGCTAGGTAAAGTACAACTGGTTGGTGACAGTTGGTGACAATGTGGTGCTAGCTAATAAATCAGAAACAGCTAATGTCAAATATCTGCTTACCGGGGCATTTTATCTTGCGGGAGTCCACGACTCTACCCAACGCGTCTATTGATTGATGGGAAGCAGCGGGTGGCGATGAATTAGTGATGATCACGAGCCATCCCGCAGTTCTTATCAAAGAATTCTTCTGATTGGTCCCCTAGCCCTAGCCCCCTAGCCCTCGCGCGGCGCTATAATTGGTCACATGATTTGATTAACCAATCAGAAGAATTCTTTGATAATGAACTGCGGGACTGCTGTAAGATGATCAGAGCTAGGAAGATCTCAACTTTCCCGGGCGGGATGTTGAGGGAAACCCTTTTTTTAACGCTAGGCAGTAAATGAGTTCGCGTATAGAACAGCGGCGTTTAGCTACGCGTGGAAAATGGCCCCTACTAATTTTTTGTCACCAACTTTTCCGAGTCAAAAACGCTTACAGCAACTTAGCGAACAAAACAAAAAACAAACACAAAAAGAAAAAAAAACGGCAACTACAGAAAACAAAACAAAAAAAAAACAAAAAAACAAAAAAAAAACATTAGGAATATGGTGGGCTATAAAAAGAAAAAGAAGGAATACTGTACTGTTTGTTATTGATGCAAGTACATACAACAGCTCAGGATATGCATCGCACAGTTGGAGTACTGCTGGATCCTGAGAGTTTGTCTTCAATCGTCAACAAGTAAGTTGGCACACACACCACACTGATAGGAGCTAGATTTGATCATTCTACTTCATCACTCACAAAAATGATAATAATACTGCTTGTATGTTGAATCACTTTTTTAAACTGATATATGGATCGAATTATGACTTATTACTACGTGAGTCAGAGTGTGATATGGAGAAATATGTCACGAGTAGGCTAATTTATTTTCACGAGCCAAACGCAAAAAATAAAGCCTGAGGGTAAATATCTTTCCTGCTAGATATGTTCACTGCAGTTTTGTACTAGGGTTGGTGACTCATGGTGTATAGAACTGTAAAACTCTCTAGGGACTCGCCACACGGACTCGCCACACCCCCAGCTAATATTTTTGCAGCTACCAGAAACTGGTAAGCTTAGGCCAGTTGCTATAACTACCAGCATATTTGAGCTCGCACAATACAGCATGAGATAACATTGTGTGATATCATGAGTTATCTCACTGGTTGTGTACCTAAAAATAGCATTGTGAAAATATCTAGTGTGAAATAAATTATATTATAGCCCGTTACCC
>WLWD01005057.1_pt1 | contig 16927 bp, 11 predicted proteins | sample 6712731 | NCBI WGS metagenome assembly WLWD01 (sample SAMN12718690, study PRJNA576275) | sponge metagenome | isolation source: marine sponge | host: Mycale hentscheli | place: New Zealand: South Island, Marlborough, Capsize Point | collected 2014-11-01
TCTTCCGCCCACATCTTCCCCCCCCAAGCTTCGACCAGAGGGAGAAGCTGACAACCAATGGGCGGACTCAGATTTCAGCTCAGACTCGTCAGCAGGCCAGCTCTGCCTGCTCATACCATCCGCGTTGCAATGGACAGCTCCAGGCCTATGAATAATCGTGATGTGGAACTGCTGGAGGGCCAGAGCAAATCGAAGAAGTCTTTTATTCAGACCAACACCACCCAGCAGAGCCAGACAAGGCTTATGGTCAGTCACAACAGTTATCTCTTTTCCGTAGACGTGGAACTCGAAGTGTTTCAGGGCTGCTAAAATGGCTAGAGACTCGAGCTCCGTTACACTATAGTTCTTCTCCGCACCTCGTAGTTGCCTGGAGAAGAATCCAGCTGGTAGTTCACGATCCTTCCTCACGACATGGAGGCAAGCACCAATTCCTCGACCTGAAGCGTCAGTATGAAGGACAAACGCGTCCTCTGAACTTGGAATAACAAGAACACATGAATCACACAAAGATGTTTTCAACTCACTGAAAGCTGAAGTCATCTCCTCGCTCCAGCACACCCGAAGGGGAGACTTCAGGGAAGTAGCCGGTGTCAGTGCAGAGGACCAAGCAGCAAATCCAGGGATAAACTGCCTATAATACGAAGCTGTACCTAGAAAGGATCGAAGCTCTTTCTTGGTCCTAGGCTGACGAAAGTTAGCAAGAGCATCAGCTCTGTGCTTAGGAACGGCCAAAGTACCACTGCCAATCTTATGTCCTAAGTACATTAGATGTTTCCTGCCAAAAATACATTTCCTACGCTTAACAGTAAACCCTGCCTTACCCAGACAAATAATTACTTCCTCAATATGGGTAAGATGCATTTCCCAAGTATCACTAAAGATGACAATGTCATCTACATAGTTTCTGCTAAAGGCAGACACAGGTTTGAGTACACTTTCCACGACAGCTTGAAAAATAGCTGGCGCATTTTTGAGGCCAAATGGCATGCGTTGATATTTAAACTTGCCAAAAGGGCACACAAAGGTTGTCAGTTCACTTGAACTGGCATCCATCTCAAGCTGGTGAAAGCCAGCAGTAAGGTCAAGTGTAGACAGACAGTTGCAGGGGCCCACCTGCACCAGTATCTCAGCTAAGGATGGCAGCCAATACCTCCTAAGAGGTGTAACAGTATTAAGCTGACGAAAGTCTACACAAATACGAACACTGCCATCCCGCTTCCTTACCGGAACAAGCGGGCTAGCCCATGCAGACTCAGACTCTACGATAACTCCCTGGGCGAGGAGTTTGTCAAGCTCCTCTCTTACTGCTTGCCTTATACCAGAGGGAATTTGCCTTGGTGGGAGATTAACCTGAGCAGCGCCGTCTGCCAGATGAATCTGACAGGTACTTGCTCGGCATAAACCAGGCTTGTCACTAAAATATTCACCAACTCCATCTAAAACTTTTGCCAACTGATCAGAACGAAAACCTGGACAAACTTCATCACCCAATAAAGCTTTGGAAACTAAAAGGTCAGGGGCAATACCTTGATCTTCAGCAATAAGTGTGACAGCATTCACACTGAATGGTCGGGGAACGTAAACTTTAAGATTATCTCTATGTGCAACTTTAGTGGGATGATTTTCACCCTTAGAGACAAGGTATGTAACTCTGGAAGACCTCTTCTTGATAGTGTATGGGCCCTCCCAGGCTGCTTGCAGGGCAGCCTTTACACCAGGTACACGCATAAGGACTTGGCTACCAATCTCAAGTTGTTTGTCAGATTTGTTTTTGTTAAATGCCAATTTACGCTTATCAGCAGCTAATGACTGATTAGCTACAGCAAAGTCCTGAAGCAAAGACAATTTATCATTAAGGGAAATAAGCCAACTGTCCACATCCATTGGCTCAAATGATCTGTTACTCCACCCATCATAGAGTATGTCCAAAGGACCCATCACCTCCCTGCCATAAACAAGACAGTGGGGTGAAACACCAAGGTCTCTGTTGGGGACCTGGCGTATGGCGAATAAGGCCAGAGGCAGATACTCAGACCAGTCAAGGTCAGCAGCAACTGCCTTGGCCAACATAGGCTTGAGTGTCCCGTGCAGTCTTTCTACCACTCCATTAGACTGCGGCCTATATGGTGACGATGCAACTTGGGCAATGCCTAACATTTCACAAAGGTTACTCATTAGCTTGCTCAAGAAAATGGTGCCTCTATCAGACAGCACCTTGGAGGGAATGCCGGTCCTGCTGATTATATCAACAAAGCATTGAGCAGCCTCTGCAGCTGAGGCTGTCCTCATGGGGACTGCCTCAGGCCACCTAGTCGACAAACAGACATAGGTAAAAAGGTATTTTACACCTCTTTTGGCCTTCGGCAGTGGACCCACTAGGTCAACTGCGACACTGTCAAAAGGGACAGTGAGGATTCTCCTCTCAATCATCTTACTCTTTTTGTTACCAGATGAATTCACTTTGAGACACACCTCACAAGACTTAACATAGTTACAAATGTCAGTATGGGAACCTGGCCACGTAAAACACCTATTGATAGCGTGACGCATCCCTCTCACTCCAACGTGGGATGTCTTGTCATGGGCCAATGATAAGACTTTATTCTTATAACTAGAAGGAATCACAATCCTTTCAACAGGCACATCATTTTGTAACAGTGTGTGGGTCAACAAGCCACTAGAAGTATACGAATAGCCATTCAAGCCTTTCATAGCTAGGGCTCTACATGATTCGAGCCTATCATCACTTTGAGTTGCTAATATTAGGTTCTCGTGGGAAGCGATGTTTGTCAAAACAGGGCACGGAATGTCAATCATGGGGTCAACATCAGGTGTCGAACAAGTGTCATCTGAGGATTTCTCACAAACAACTGGGGTTTTGTCACAAACTCGGGTTAGATTCTGAGAAGAAATAGTTTTCCCTTCTCTCTCTGCACAACCTTCTACACCAGCCCCACCATTATCATCACAATCACCTTGAAGTCCAGATACTGAAGCATCCATGCTCTTATTCCCGTCACCTGGGGTAGGGGGTGAGTATGACATGTCAATTTGAGAGAGCCTATCAAACTCATCTTGAAAAGCAACTGGGTTAGCCTCAGAAACCTGTTGGGAATTTATATTGTGCTTGTTCTTTCTCCTTCTATTTGTCACAGACCTGGTGACTACATTCACCTCCGCCACCTCCTGGGTAGTGGAAAGATCAGTGGAAGTTTCTGGGGCCTCCACTGAAACACCACCAGAGCAGGCATCCTCCTGAGAGGATGGCTGGACGTCTGGAGTATCACCAGAGTGCTCCACCCTAGAGACAGACAAGTCGGACTCCAGGGCGGCGTCCAGCAGGAGCTTGGATGCTTTGTCAGCATCCATGGGAATCGAGAACAATACAGCACCACTCAAACGATCCTCATGTGCAACAGCTACTTTGGATCGAAAAGGTCTGCCCTCAAACATGAACTCGACAATAGCAGTCTGGAGATCAACTGGGTTGCTATCCCAACCCCTAACACTCACAGACTCATCACATAACTGATCATCATACACCAGACAGCCAGGCACAACAGTGATCTCTGTACCAGTGTCCGGTATGATCTTACACATAATCCCATTTACATAGCCTTCCACATGTCTGGAGCCATCCCTAACAGCAATCCAATTGGCTTTAAATGTTCTGCCTTTCTTTACATTAAGCTTTTTGCCATTATCAGACCTTGAATCAAAGGCATTACTGTTATTATCGACATTTTTTGAAGGGCAGTCAGGGGACTTATGTCCGGGCTCCCTACATGTGTAGCAAATGATTTGGGAAGGACTACTATTACTGCTAGGGGTGCTCAATTTAGCAGGATTACTACGACACTCAAATGCCCGATGCCCCATTGTGTGGCATTTAAAACACTCATAACCAGAAGTACTAGTATACCTCTTACTAGACTTAACAATACCACTGTTACATGATGTGGTTGTGATGTGAGTGGCTTCCAGGGAACTAGCAAAACCATGGAGGTCGCTAAAGCGTTCAATTTTACAAAGGTCCATCGAGGCTTTCTGTGAGGAAGACAACGAAGCTCTATAAGCAGCACTAGCAATAAAAACGGTAAAAGCTTCGAAAGATGGGCAAACGGTCATGATCGAATCAAGAATGTCTTTGAGACGTCTCCAGCATTGTAGAGGAGACGATGATCTCGAAACCGTGGAGCATTCTGAGATAAACTGAGCTCCTAAAGAGACTAGGCTAGAGCCCATGTCTCGGATGAGACCCGCTTTCACTTCTTCATAAGTAGCATCTTCACGGTTGAGACTGTAGATAGCATTCAAGCCAGAGGAGGACGTCATCTTTTTGTACAAAACATGTTTCCATCTAGCCTGGGGACACCCAATTTCCCTCAGGTCACCTTCTAACTTGTTAATATATTTAATAATGTCCTGACCCTCCTTATGAGCAGCAATATCATGTATTTCTCTAGTTAGCCTGCTCTCAACTCTCTCTTCCCTATCCAACTGCCTTTCCCTCCTATCTAATTCTCTATCATCCTCATCACTACCACTATGATGTCTATGACCACTTCTTCTCACCCTGTCCCTACCAGCATCTCTATCCCTTACAAGAGCACTAAGGCCAGCTAACAAAGCCGCCATATCAGGGGAAATACCAGCAGAACCACCAGATGTAGTGGCTGCTGTGGCCTCTGAGGCATATGTATCTTCCTCGGCCATGCTAAAAGGGTATTCAAGTGTGGAATCAGAGGGGACTAGATCTACAATACTTTCAGCAACTAGTTTACTAGTCCTACGATCAATAGACCAAATGCTACGGCCTGAATTGGAGATCGGAGGAAAGCCACTTAAAGAGGATCCGTTGTCACTCACGTATGGTGTGTGAGTAACAGAGCAAGTAGGACTAGGTACCGGTGTTATATCACTATGCTCTGAACTAACCGGGAAAACTGTTGACTCTGAAGTGCAACTAACAGGCGAAGAAGAAGTATCCCTACCACTTGCAGTATCCCTAGATCTGTGCTTGGTCTTACACTTCTGATCCAGATACTCCCTTTTGCTCATCCAGGTGCACTGAAGGATTCGATGACCTGCAGCACACAAAAGGAATGAAGAACAAAAATCACACAATGCTCAGACTTCAACAGGTAATATTCACAACGAATGAACACTAACAACTACTAATGACTTATCTCGGGCCAAATGCGCACAAGACAACAACAATACCGAAGCCGAAAAGAACAACAAGTCGTGAGACAACACTGTTGAACAAAAATCACACAATGCTCAGACTTCAACAGGTAATATTCACAACGAATGAACACTAACAACTACTAATGACTTATCTCGGGCCAAATGCGCACAAGACAACAACAATGCCCAAAACGAAAAGAACAACAAGTCGTGAGACAACACTGTACACCAACAAATGATGATACACAAATGACACTCGGACTTAGCAAGTTCCTGCTTGAGAAAATCTCGAACTCGATAACCGCGTGTAGTGCGCGTTGATTGGAGAAGAAGAAATCCAGTGATGGCGACGAAGGGAGAGGTAAGTGAACTGCGCAAGGACTCCGAATTTTAAATCGGCCGTTCCTCAGAGTTTTAAATCAGTGCAGAACAAGGACACAGACTTCTAGGTCACCGATGTAGACGAGGACGATCCACCTGAGTTTTAAATCAGACGTAGATGTCTTGGGGTAGCTCAACAGCACTTCGATAGTGTAGTAAAGACTCGTTTCTTGACCACCGCTGCCGCCAATTGTGGGAGGGTAGGCTCCGTCCACCACGGTATTGCTCTGACCACCACGACGTTGAACTGCCAGATGCAGTACCGAAGTACCGGAAGCACGGTAGATCACCAGCGACTTCACCAATACGTAAAGCCTCTAGTGAATCGCTGCCACCAGAGACTCCACCAAGTAGCTAGCTACCCGCCCTGACTGTTAACTCAGGTTGTGGGAAAACAAGTTATGGGGAATCTGATGATACGCAGGCGTGTCGAGGGTTTTAAGCCAGAAGACACGCATGCGCAGGGAAAGATGAAAAGGGGTCAAACCGGAAGTCCGGGGCACAACTCAAAACATGCATGCATAATACTGATGACATGACTACATTTACGAATACACTCATGCACTGATGAATAAACTATGCTAATAAATGATAATAACGTTCAATATGACACACACACAAATGTTCACTGTTTGCTCTCTTCTCTCTTCTTCTTTATCTTCTCCTCTCTCTCTCTCTCTGTCGTCTTCTTCTCTCTTCCGCCCACAGACATGTAAAGGGGGAAATGATGATTGGTAAAGGGTAAAGAATGGTACTCCTCATGATAAAGTAACAATGATAACAAAATAATGTGTAAAGTACAGAAAAGGGGAAAAGGGGGGAAACATGTAAAGGGGAAACATGTAAAGGGGGAACCGTGTAAAGGGGAAACATGTAAAGGGGGGAAACGTGTAAAGGGTGGAAATGGGGATGGGGGATACTCTGAAGTGTCCACATGCTAAGCATGACAGTAATTCAAGTCTCAGTTTTACAGACGCATAATACTGGAAGCTGGCCATAGCTAATTGGCATAGAGATAGTACCCTAAAATTAGAGGACAGATTGCACGACCTGAAAATGAGATGGGATGTGCTTGATGTATAAAGCCATGTTGCTGTCTTCTCCTGGCATCATATTTATGGTGTCTTCAATCCTGAGAGTGGGAGAGTACCTCTGCCAGGTAGTGTTGAGTTGTGAATATGACTGAATGTCAATCTGCAGCAAGTGGGCAAATGTGAAGATCTCCACATCAGTACCCCACACTGTGGACTGCTCCATTGTCGTTGAGGCAATGTAGTCCTCTATCCCCCCACTGTACTCAGACTGTGCAAGGTGACCCTCCTGAAACAGAAGGTGGCCCATCGTTCTCATGTGAGTCACAATGCTTAGGCGCACATTCATATGCTGCGCTTCTGAGCCAGTGATGAATTGGGAAAGGGCACGGAATAGACTGTTGCCATCAGATTGCACATTCAGGATCCTGCAGGGTCTAGTCAGTGGGACATGTTGACCACCAGGCGTGACACCATTTGGCCCTACATACTCGAGTCCTAGTGCATCGCAAGTGAATCGTCGCCAAACTTCACTCACAGGGTTGTATCTGAAAGGGCTCACACCTGGCACAGTTGACAGACCACGTATTCAGTTTAAATGACCACGTATGCGCGCGCGTTTAAACGACCACGTATTCAGGATTTCCATAGACTACCATACGAGCGAAGTTCTGGAATGCGCGCGCGCGTTTAAACGACGACGTATACGTATTCAAAACGACCACGTATTCAGGATTTCCATAGACTACATCTTAGAGTTGCTAGCTCGCTTCGCTCGCTCGCCAACTACTTCACGTAACTTACTAAATGGGGTGACAATTTCTGATGGTTCAAACATACAAATGTTTAGTGATATGAAGACTAAGCCTTGTGGATATATAACTGGTGGACTCACTAGAACAGCTACAACACTGTAAGGCATATTTTTATCTTAGGCTGTAAATTCCGTTGATGTAGCGGGAAGGGCATTCACGAAAACAATATTCACGATTACAATCAAAATTGTACTAATGAAGCAAGCGTACAAGGCCTACGAACGCAAGGAAAAAGGTTTTGTTCAGATTATTTTATTAGGAATTTTTTATGTTTATAAGCATGTCTGGAATCCTAATGTTGGTGAGGAACTGTTGTGGAGCTAAAGTTGAGATCATACTTAATTCATGTGCCATATCGGTTGTTCGTGATGGCTTCATAACTCCACAGTTCCTAGAAAAATATTGTCGTTGTGTTAGCTACTTCCTTTACTCAGGACTGGACTCATTTGGTGTTAGGTGTCAGGGAGTAAAACTGGAACAGTGACACAAAAACAAAGGCACAAGGGCTTAAGAATTCCCTTACTTCCTTTCAAATCATAGCTACATTCATTATTACAAAGAATGTCCTTGATGAAGTCAAAAGCATTGCATCGAAACTACAAAAATGTGAGCAAGATGTGTATGAGGCATATACTATGGTAAATACTGTTATTGAGAACATTGATACCTCTAGAAAGAATATCGATATGGTTTGCAGTTCTTGGTATGAAGAAGTACTGACTTTGGCCAATAAAGTAGGTGTTGCTGAATTAGTGCCAAGAAAAACAAGCTTGCAAAGGAATAGAAGCAATACTTCTAGTGAGTCTCCTAGTCAGCACTACAAAAGGGCAATTGCAATCCCTTTGATTGATTCACTTCTGAGTCAAATGAAGGAGAGATTTTCTAATGACCATGGTCACTCTAAAATATTATTATTCCTTATACCTTCCATTATAACCCTAAGTGACAATTTGAACATAGAAAGTATTAAGGAGGCCAAACAATCTTTACTTTTTTGGGAGAGCGATCTTCCTTTCCCAAGTTCTTTACAAAATGAGCTTAGGCGGTGGCAGACCCTTTGGCGGTGGCAGACCCTTTGGCAGAGTCAATTAGGAGCTGATATTCCAAATACTTTTCTCTTGGCAATTGGATCATGTGACAGTGATTCGTTTCCGAACATACATCAGCTACTTTTAATATCATGTACACTACCAATTACAAGTGCTGCTGAACGTTCCTTTTCTTTGTTAAGAAGAATAAAAACCTGCTTAAGATCTACCATGGCTGAAGAACGTATGTCTGACCTTGGAGTGATTGCCATGCATTATAGTGAAAGAATTTCAGTGGATGATGTCTGCCTAGCATTCACTTAAACTCATGCTCAAAGACTTTTTCAACCTTCACTTTTTGTTGACTAAATATCATTCCATTATACTTTCTGTTGGCTATAATCATCATTGTATTACTTAATCAGTTCTTCTTTTTTTTTAATCGTCATTGTTTTTCCTAAGGTGGGTGTGGTTTAAGTTTGGTTATGGGTGCAATTTTCTTAGAACCCCCCTTGTCAAAATTCCTGAATCCAGCCCTGGTAACGGTGACAAAGTTACACCAACTTGTTCTTATTGTGTTAAAAGTGGCTACAAAACTGTACAAAGCTTTCGAAAGAAAAGAAATGAGAATGAACTTGTGTGAGGAACAGAGCAATTGTGAGTCCCTTACCAAATGTAGAAACTGGGGAAAGATAGTCAGAAGGGTAATTTCTTTCCATTGTTCTATTATTTTTGTCAAATCATTGATCGTCATTTAAGGGTAACTGAAGACTTCTTTTTTACTATTTCATAGAGGTTCATTGCTATGAATTTTAACTTTAACTTTAATGATTGTTGATTAGCTGACCATAGCAAGTTTTATTATAGATGGAGAATGTTTTGGTCCATGGACCATCTTCTTTTTACTATTTAATTTAATGATGCCCTGTCAGATGATCAAAGTTAAATCAGGAATCTATTTATTTTAGTAATTTTTTATCACACTGTGAAATTTTATAAATACAATTGATAAGGTGGTTATTATATTTGTTACAGCAATAAACTATAATTTCGCAATGTTTAGTACTGTTAATATCCAGTATATAATGGTGTGCAGCACTAGCTTAACACATATATATACAAGCTGTGCCTTTAAAACTGTACCTTATGGTACACCGTGTCAGAGTTAATAATGCATTATTGTGATTGTATTAACTTGTACTCACACAGCATGTTTTGTCACATGTTTTTGTGTACATTATTATAGACTTGTGAAGTACTATTTAACAGCAATAGCTAATTACATGTATATTAAAATAGTGCAGGTAACCTCATTGACTGCAACTCAGATATGAAACATTTAAAATAGAAATTTGCGATCAATTGTTGTTTGTGTGATATTTAATGTGTTTAGATTCAAGAAATATTATTATGATATTTGCAGAATATTTCATATCGACTTTTCTATATTTGTTATAATAATTGTAAATGATAGGACAACCTTTAAAAAATAATAATGTTTGATTAGAATCAAAGTGATAAAAGTGTAATGTGTAGGTGTACTCAAGTTATAATGTTCACTATCTGATTTAAATTAAAGGTTATGTAATTCAGTATATGTCAAATACATTAACAGTGATAATATGCTAACAAACACACGATGATGTAAACGCAATGTAGTAGTATTAGTACACATAAAGATCCAAGTATGTGAGATATACACCTTCACGATCTTGATCCCTGTGCTGATCTTGACATAGTCTCACTTCAATATTTTCCGTAAGTGAAGTACTAAAATCTCTCTGAAAAGTTAGATCGCACACTGCAGTACCACAAAAAGATATATCGTTCAGGCAGGAGTGATGTAGTCTTACATATTCTGGTACATTTATAGAACAATTACTTGCACTAGCACTAAATGTCCATATGTGAGTTCGGCGAGATGTGTTTCCATAAGTGAAACCAATACCATCAACATAGTTATCATTAATAGTAGTGTTGGCTGATCTATTGCTGCCAGAAAATCCATCAACTGTACCAAAGTATCTGCCATTCACAATACCGCAAATGTGAGAATATGGTAAGTGCATCGTAGAAAAAGTAATTCCAGAACAACCTGGTAGAGCAGATTCTCGCACGCATCCGCCATTAACATTCTTTATACCCATTGAAGAGCAGTGTTGTGAATAGCTGGTAGAGTTAATTGAGGCTACTCTAGTAAGTCCTCCAGTTGTGTTGCCACAAGATTTGGTCATATCACAATAAACTTGGACAATGGAACCATCAGATGCAGAAACTAAATAATAATCTGAATTATTTGGTCGTATTATTTGAAGTTCCCTACATGACTGGGCTGGCAAGATCACATGTTTACCATAAATATTTATAACTAAATCAACACACATACTAAAATAATTTTGTCCTAATCGTTTTATGCAATCATTTAATAGTAATAAAAGAGTCTTTTTAGCTATAAAAAAGTTTTGCAAGTGGGAATAATTACTGCCTGCAAAAAGCTGGTTAATCGAAGTAAGATTAATTAAACTTTCATAGATGTTGTTTTGAAGCTGTGATTCATTAAATGTACAATTGTTCTCCAAGACATTATTTCTCTCAATAGATAGCTCAGACTCCAGCATAGACACTTTCATAAAGCCTACTACAGTAGTAACAATAAGAACTATGATTAGCACCGCCATAATCACAATACTTATTAACCAGATTATTTGAGGAAATGAGACCTTCAATATATTGCTATCTTTTTTTAAATTTAGAGATAATACATTCTCTGAATTTAAACTTGATGCTGACTTTCTCTTAAAAGCCGAGTGTGAAGGTAATGATTTGTCTTCTGTATCACTACTATGTTTTGGAATACTTTGAGTGTCATGTGAAGAATTGTGAACAAGTTCAATATCTTGAGTATTTTCACCAACTACAGAATACACCTCATTCTCTTCTTTGTGGTTTGGATATTTGGATACAAATTTCTTTTTGCTTTTATCTACCTCTGCATAAAGATCGCTGACTTCTCCTTCAGCTCCTCTACTGATTTTCCCTTTTTTCTTTTTCCTTTTGTCAACTACTGCATAAGTAGGAGAAGAATCTGAAAACTTACTGCCACTCATCTTCTCAGTTCAGATTTGAGTAGAGTGTATGTTTGCTCCCTCTCTTAAAAGCTTAGATGTGCTACTGTTATTGATAACAGTTTCCAATTTTATTGTAACAACATTATAAGAAGAGATGTAGTAAAAATTAACTGATGATATAGATATAGTACTAACTTTCAGTTTAATTGATGTTGTTGTGGCCAAGAGACCAAACATGTAAAGAAAAGGACGGGATGCACTAGTAAACACTAGTATGCAACTGTTTGACATATTACAACTGCGAATTTAGACACTTCATTTGATGTAACTTGAAAGTGGTTATAATATTGTGGTCTTGACTATGTACATATATAGTTAGGAAAACAAAAAAAATCAAGCAAAAGTGAGCTGTAACTGATGAAGTTTTTCACTGCATAAGCAATAGCATCACACTTTCAAATTTGGTATGACTCTTAAAAATTGCATTTTCTATTCTAACTTACTGTTGGGTGAGGAGCCGAAGGCACTATGTAAAGTATTAGGTGTCAATAACTCAGAAAATTAGTTTCTTTGTATGTGCTAAACAAATGATTAAATGCATGCATAGTCAATGCTCTAAAGTATATCAGACTACTGAACTGACACCATGCAAAAAATATGTTATACTTATGTGAAACCACGTATGTATAACAAAGTTATACTAGTAGTATACATACCCTATGTAATCTTGATGTTTACTTGTGGAGTATAACAGAAGTATACTCCACTTTAGACAGCCTAATGTTTTAACCTGGTGTGTATACTAAATGATGCTCAAGTCCAATGTTTTAACCTGGTGTGTATACTAAATGATGCTCAAGTCCAATGCTTTAACCTGGTGTGTATACTAAATGATGCTGAACTTTATTTTAATGTGAGGTGTTTACAATTGATTTTAAGATACATGGAATTGATTCAAAATGGCAGTATTGCAAATTATTGATTAATGAGTCATGCTGTAGTTAATAAGTTATTTACAAATTAAACTGTAGCATATTCTCTTACCAAAATTTGTAAACCAATTGTTTTTATTTATTGATTGATTGCTTCATTCATTCATTCAGTCGATTTTTTGATTTTTTTTATTTGTTTATTTTTTTATTTTTTTATTTATTTATTATTTATTTATTATTTATTTATTTATTTATTTATTTATTCATTCACTCACTTACTCTTTAATTCAATTTTTTTATAATTGTTGGTTTTTCATAGATAATTATATATCACAACAAATCTAACAATATAATAAAGTGACAAATAAGTAAGCAAGGCAAAATATCATGCAATTACAAAAATAAATAAATAATAACATCAATAGCAACAACAACAATAACAATAATAATAATAATAATAATAATAATAATAATAATAATAATAATAAAAGTATGAATTTAAATAATTTTAAAAAAAATTATTATTTTTATTGACTTTTATTTTACCTACACAGTCTATGACATCAAAATGTGTCCAGTTACATTTGCTCCTTCATGACTCAGGCGCAAAGGTTTCTTGGAGCTGCTCTGGGCCAGGGAAGATCGGTCTGCTGAAGAACAGAAGATAGAAATATCAATACATATGGCTGCCATTAACCCTGTCTAATAAGGAGAGGGAAAAGGCTATTTATAATATATACTTACTACAATAAATTTCAGTTATAGCTGCTCAAATGCTTTACTGGGCACCACTGTCTCCTAATTCATAGATTAATTTAATTAATTCTTTGTACATCTTTTAGACATACCTTTACTTGGAATGCTTGATTAATTTTGTTATATAATTTGGATTGTACAATCAAGCTTTGCCAGTTTGCTTAAAACCCCTTACCCAATAACATTATTCAATGGGTAAGGTATTTCCATTACAAGAAGCAATTAATTGCGGTGACGACCCTGTTCCTTCTTTCCACCTAAATAGAAGGTTAAGAGTTGTGTCTCCATCAGCTTGACTATTTCTTTCAGCAAGAGATTTACAAAGTATTTGGATGTGTGTGCATGTTCTTAGATGGACACTAATTGGTGGAGTTGAGGAACTATGAGCACGTGTTGGAGGATGTACTATGCTAGATGTTTGAACACAGCCATGTGAAGCACCACTGTCTGTTCATAAGAACTACAGGTATGTAACTGGGATATATGTTTTTGTTGCATTTTATTAATGTTTTCTCTTTTTGTCAGGCTGTAATAATTACAGTGAAGTGATTTCAAGAAGTAAATGAAGACTATCTCTAAATACAAGTGACATTTGTACGACATGTCTATCGAACATTACGTCTTTGTTTTTTTCTTTTTGTGATTATTTTACTGTTGATTATCTTTTGTTGGATTGTGACTATTGCATGTCTGTATTAAATGAATTGAAAAAATAAAGGAAGTCATATGATCAGCTGGTAGTGTTGAACCTAATAGTCCTGTCTGCTTATTATTCTGCTGCAAATGGACATTTATCTGGGATACGGAGGGCGATAGCAACAGAATACACCTCATTACTCAGGTGGTGGTGTTATTGTGATATTTTGATCAATGACATGCAATCACAGCAGTGTTGTTGTTCCTTAGTTATTCTAAACAATGCTTACACACTTGGCTATGCTACATGCATGTATGCATACAGATCAAACCATCTCAATTCAGATTCATAGACCAGTGTCTAGTGCACTCTGCCCGTAGTTTTTAGATACAGTAGCAACTTATTTCTCAAAAGTCAGTTTGGCCCAGATCGTAGGGAATGGTCCTGCGGAGGTGTGCAGATGGTGCAGGTCACAGGTGGAGGCCTTGGTCACTGAGCAATTAGTGTCATGCTGCAGGGTGTGCAATGGATCCCCAGATAATCAGTAATGCATGCATATTTAATATGCATTCATAATAATATATCATGCATATTTAATATGCATGAGGCGCGAAATCCAAGACCTTGGGGATTAAACGTGTCCTTACATAGTAGAACATGTTCTTCCTTTGTCACACTAACAATACTAATTACATGGTGACCATGGGATCCTCCTACGTCAGGTGGAGCCATAGCATGATCCCAAGCAAGTATCAATTTAATTGCACAGCAACTGCAGTCTCTCTATATACCATTTTTCTTGTGTCTGAACTGATTGTTATGCAATTTGTATTTAGATATGTGCCATAGGTTAAAAAATAGGTGGAGGTTGTGGTCCTGTGCAATGTTAGTGTCATCATGTGCGATGCAATAGGTCAGATATATGTGAAAGTCATGGGAGCTATGAAATTAATAATCGAGATGTACCACTGACAAACGTAGACTGCCATGTGCTGTGCAGTTAGTACAATGATGAGGTTTATGTAGTTAGCACCCACCACACTGAATGCATAGCAACTGCATGGCCTTCCTACCTATGGTATATTATATACCTTACAACACGACTTTTTGTACATGTATCTCAGGATATGGAATGTGTGCAATTGGATCTAATTCATCTATAAGTAGAGGCCATAGTCACAATAGCATTTCCTCGATGTGTAACGGGTTCTGATATTCTTTACTCCGATTTTACACTTGCCAAGTTAGTATACTCATGTTTGCTATTGCTGCCTTTTACTTATTTAAACAAAACTGAATAAAAATAACAGGTCCTCAATCACACCACAACAGAACCAAGCAAGCTTACTGCTAACATACACCCATTTTAAACTTTGATTTTCTGCAAATAATTGTAGCATGTCACGCTACCAAGTCCACTAGATCATATGAGTGTGAATGAAACGAAATCAGTGAAATGACAACTAGTACAGCTAGCTTGTAGTTCAGTCTCATAGAAGATGTATACAGTAGAGTGACTGCAGAGAAACCCAAGGCTCCCAGAGAACAGCTCATGGAAAACGATCTCAGAATGATAAACATATGACATTCCCAGCAGTCCGGATGACCAGATCCTTTGGTAAATTAGACTCCATCACAAGCGAAGGCCAACTTGGATTATTACCTACATATAATAATAATAATAACAGCGGTAGTAGTAGTAATAATAATAATATTATTATTAATAATAATTAACAACAACAGCAATGTATAACTAGAAAAAAAAAAATCCCGACTGATGAGGATAAAAATAATGAAATTAGAGTAGTAATACTATAGCCGAGTCATTTAAAAAAAATAAAAATGTGTGGCATTCAATTGAAATACAACAGCAGTGACAGGCTGACAGACAGAATTATTGACAGGCTGACAGACAGAATTATTGACAGACTGACAAACTTATTGAGTGACTGACTGACAGATTGACTGACTGACTGATGACTGATTGACTGACAACACACTGACTGACTAACAGATTGACTGACGACAGATTGACTGACTGACTGATAGATTGACTAACAGATTAACTGACGACAGATTGACTGACGACAGGTTGACTGACTAAAATATTGACTGACGACAGATTGACTGATGACAGATTGACTGACTAACAGATTGACTGACGACAGATTGACTGACTAACAGATTGACTGATGACAGATTGACTGATGACACATTGACTGACTAACAGATTGACTCACGACAGATTGACTGATGACAGATGACAGATTGACTGACGACAGATTGACTGACGACACATTGACTGACTGACAGATTGACTGACTAACAGATTGACTGACGACAGATTGACTGACTGACAGATTGACTGACGACAGATTGACTGACGACAGATTGACTGATAACAGATTGACTGACGACCTCTAGTCACTGGTCATATGAGAACCTCATTACTACCTCTAGTCACTGGTCATATGAGAACCTCATTACTACCTCTAGTCACTGGTCACACGAGAACCGCATCACTACCTCTAGTCACTGGTCATATGAGAACCTCATTACTACCTCTAGTCACTGGTCACATGAGAACCTCATCACTACCTCTAGTCACTGGTCACACGAGAACCCCATCACTACCTCTAGTCACTGGTCACATGAGAACCTCATAACTACCTCTAGTCACTGGTCACATGAGAACCCCATCACTACCTCTAGTCACTGGTCACATGAGAACCTCATCACTACCTCTAGTGTGGTCACATGAGAACCCCATCACTACCTCTAGTCACTGGTCACATGAGAACCTCATCACTACCTCTAGTCTGGTCACATGAGAACCTCATCACTACCTCTAGTCACTGGTCATATCAGAACCCCATTACCACCTCTAGTTACTGGTCATATGAGAATCCCATCACTACCTCCAGTCACTGGTCATATGAGAACCTCATTACTATCTCTAGTCACCGGTCACATAAGAACCCCATCACTACTCTAGTCACTGGTCATATGAGAATCCCATCACTACCTCCAGTCACTGGTCATATGAGAACCTCATCACTACCTCTAGTCACTGGTCACATAAGAACCTT
>WLWD01005232.1_pt1 | contig 16927 bp, 8 predicted proteins | sample 6712731 | NCBI WGS metagenome assembly WLWD01 (sample SAMN12718690, study PRJNA576275) | sponge metagenome | isolation source: marine sponge | host: Mycale hentscheli | place: New Zealand: South Island, Marlborough, Capsize Point | collected 2014-11-01
GGGGGGGGGGGGGGGGGTTGGGTTGGGGCCTGATAACTCATGAATACTTTCAGGATGAGTGAATCCATTTTTAATGTGTAAATTTTGTATGTTTAAACTGTTGATTCTTCTAACTGGCCTGTGCATTGATAGTGAAACTGGAAGTCACAACCAAGTAATGGCAAAATGCAGCTGCAGTTCTGAGTGGTGGATTACTGGCTTAAAGAAGACACAGCTGGTGCTAATGTACTGTAGATCAAAGTTGTTGAAGTATTTATACTGATAGGTTATGACAATTTTTGCTATCTAACTGCACACAAGATTAATTGTTTGGAGCTTCAAATTCAACATCAGAGCTTACTTCCTCTTCACTCAAATTGAGAGTACTTTTTATATATTAATTATTCACAAGTTTAATACATCTAATAAAAAAAACATAACATTTTCTCATACTGTGTAGTAGATATGTGTATTGACTACCAAAGTGTTGTGACTGAGTAGCTAGAGCACAAGAGAATTAATACATAATTATAATTATAGCATATTCCAGACATACTGTCCAATAAGTCTACAATGTCTTGCCATTCTTCAATATCTGATATTAAGTTGTACTAGTTATGTATAACTGATAGAGAACGTTTGCTTCCTTCTCCAAGACAGCATACGCTTGTAGCTATCAAGTAATGTTTTCATCACATTTAATAAAAGCGAATCACTCGTGTGGGGCCACGACTGTTACTGCAAGGAGGAGTAGACGAAGTTGTGTCCGGGAGAGATGGGAAAACATTGAGTCCTAGCAGGGATTTGAAAGACAATAATAAACATGCTTGTTCAGGGTGCACCTCATTAGCGTTGACATTGTAAACAGACTGCTTGTTTGTTTTAAGTGTCAACTTGGTGACGGAGTCCTATTTGCGACAACGTATTTGTTACTCTATGTAGCACAGTAAAACTCTTCCTTTAGGCTTAGCACAGTAAAACTCTTCCTTTAGGCTTTAAACTGTCTGGACTTTGATGCTCACTGAGTCTCTGGTTGCAGCATACCCTAGACTGTTATACTGTTCATTAAGATTGGTTAGAATAAAACTACTTTGAAAATGATTCAATCCTATTCTACTTGCTGATGGCAAGTATAACTTCATAATAGAAGAGAAATACAGCTAGCCTCGATATTCACATGTTTTACAAGTTAGAATAATCGCTAGCGAAACACAAACCACATTTTAATTTATTAGCTTGAAGTTACAAATGGCTAACGGTCCTCTACTCAAAATTTCATAATTATCTCAGCTGTAATTATTTACTGTACCTGGAATGATTGTATCTCGATATCATTAGAGTGCTTATATAATTATTAGCTACTAAATAAAAGTTGCACATAATATTTATACATAATGTGTTCAATAATTAGTTAGTGCGGGGTGAAGAGTTGAATGCAGGCAGCTCATAATTATCTCTCCCGTGGGTACCTCGTCAACCCGTCCGCTACCCGGGGTATCTAAAGTGTGCCCGACAGATTCTACATAAGAGTCCACCGGGCACCTTTCAGCCCCCCTTATGTAGCTTGTTGAAATCAGAGGTAGCCGACAAGAGAGATAATTAAGGTGGTATAGCTGCCATGCATATGATCTATTGAGGTGGAATCTAAAGAGTAAAGACATAATAAACAAGTGATAATAACCTAATGAATTAAATGAACTAAATTATCTGCACTAGCAGATCATAATCTTTCTAAATAGAGCAAATTTGTTTTATGATTGATTTATATCCAAAAAATAAAATATATATTTCTCACAAGAAGTATTGGGTTCCATAAATATTTGCAATCACTATTGAAATAGCATACCATTCAAATATGCAAATCTAAGCTTTTTATCACTAAATTAAATACAACAAAAAACAGATTGACAGCTATTTACATGCTTGTTGTTTTCTAATTTCCAATAAATCAGTTTAGCTTCATCATAATAAATTGATGTACATAATTGTTATACTCTGTCTAGTTTAACTGACAGTATATTAACAGACAATATTACCTTGAGTGCTGCCGAGTTGTCCTTGCAGCACTTGTACATTTTTTTGACCTACATAAACAAGAAAAAAACAACAACAAATAATGAATGGTTTACTAGAATGATATGTTTAAAATGTAGTAATATACACATGAGCTAAGCTTGCCAGACACAGTGAGACTGCTAAATAAATTTATATATTAAACATATTATACATTATTTGTGAGTGCCAAAAATATACAAATCTTTGTTCTAAGACAAGTGACTTGCAGTAACCTCAAGGAATCAAGACACCACTACTGAGCATATATGAATGACAATAACACTGAAAACTGCTTTGAGTACATAGATACATACTGATTATAGTGTTGGTAGCTTTGTTAATTAGGAAATCTTATTCCCTCAGTTTTAAAGATTGAATGGACAACACTTATTGTGGCTTACAATTCAAGTGAATCAAAGATATAATACTACTTAACCTCATTAATGATACTTAACCAAAATATTTTTACACTTACATTAGGTGTTAAGTCATACTTGGAATAAATTCTATCGCTAACATTGGATGTGTCAAGCGATGTCACACCCAGACATTTGTTGCGAAAAACACCTTTTGTCCACACACTGATTGTTAGTTGCCTGGGTGTGCCCTCTTGCGAAATTTGGTACTAAAACACAACAAAAATGTACCTGATTAAAAAAATATACAAAATACTTTTCTTGTTGAATAAGTAAATATGTATGCTGTGTACTTATATCAAAATGCCATGATGTGTTAAGAATAGTACAATAGGTCACTGCCACCTATTTTTATAAACATAGCTATTCCATGTTTAGTAGTCTGCATTCTTGTATCAAAATAACAAATATAGAAATGAAAGAATGGGTGGCAGATAACCTTTAAGTCGTCAGTTTATTATCATTTTATGTTAAGACACTTTGTAATAACAATTTTAGACCGTATCATTAGAATAACATACTTACACTTGTGGTAGTGTCAAACTTGTTCTGTTTACCAGATAACACTTTGGATTTCCTTTTTGGCAACTTATTTAGGTACGTTTTAATATAGAGTTTCTTTGCTGTAATGTTCTGAATAGAGCCTGTGTTAACTTTGAGCACATCGTCTTGCTTGTACACAGCAACCATAATGCTTGGCTTGTTGCTAGAGTAAACATTTTATACTTGATTGTGTCATTTAGCAAAACATACACTGGAATGCCTTTCCATTAAAACAGCTAAGCTTTATAATAATTATGCAATATTATTGGTGAGGAAGGTATTACTATCAAAATTCTTTATATAGCACTTACTCTACTTGGCTGTGGTGCTCATCTTGATCTAAACTGTCTCCAGAATGTTCTACAAAGTTTAAATTTCCTACAAGAAGTTATCAATTAAAAACTAATAACACATTACTTTATTATTGAGAAGAAAATAATCAATGTGTGTTAACGTATATTGGAGCATACTAAAATTCTGTTCGATAAAGAATAAGTAATATTATAAATTAACACTTGATTGACTGTTGTATATAGATAATGTTAATAAAAGAACAATCTTAGCTATAATATGTTGTCCTCTTGAAATAGTCATTTTTTATACAATAATTATAAACATTTTAGAAATTAGTCACTGTTATTAAAACATATACAAAGATATTGTGATGAATGTAAACATAACAGAAAAGTTACTGTAACAATTGCTTACTGCAGGCTAGTCAGTTAAATTAGAAATTAGTACTTGTAATCAGAAAGTCATTTTGATATAATTGAAATGCTACAATAATGCCCAGTATTATGATTGGGTAAATTAAGTTATACAAATAATACCTTCATTGGTGCTGCTTGGCTGTTGAATGTCATTGTCTATAACCTCTGGGAGTTCTTGTTCCTCGCGCTTGCTTGAATTATTAATTCTGAATCAACAAAATAACAATAACATAAGCAGTATGATTGTATAACTAAATCTTACATAAAATGTATAAATATCTTTATTAAGTAAAAAATAATGATAAAAGTTTGTAATTATAGAGTAAGTAAGTATTACTAAGCACTTTTGAGTCAGAGAGCTATATGAAACAAACATGATAAAAGTCAATTCAATTTTTGTATAAGCCTCTAAAACTTACATTAGGCTAGGCTCCACTTCATAGTTCTCTTCATACGTTGGACTAGCTTCATCAGCCACCATAGCAAGGCTTGCATTATCTTCATTCTCACATTCAAAGAGACCATGAAAGTAGTCTAAAAAGAAATTATTATGAAACCTTAATGCTTATATGTATGGCTATTGCAAGAGAAAAGTACAGAACAAATAGTAATAAAGGTACCTCACATATAAAGTATTAACTTATAATTCAATCTAATGTATTGAAAGCTATACATAATATGGCTTGTTAGAACTTAAGACATACTATTAGTCAGATTTAGTTGTAAATGTGAGCTAGTCTAATTATATCATACAAAATACATACTATTATTCATATACAAATATATAAAACAAATAACTGAACAACTACTAAGTATGAAGTATTAGTGATGACTATTATTCATTTAAAGAAAGATACTGCACTTTATTAAAGATTATAATATCTTAGGATAAAAAATTCAACAGATTAAAAGAATCTTTAAAAAAATAATTTTGTTGGACTGTTGAGAGCGCGACACTGTAGCATAACAGTACCCCTTAACAGTATAAATACAGAATTGGAGTGTTTGTTTGCCACCTTGGTTGTCATAGCTCAGTAGCATAGCACTTGTGCGTTAAACAAGCAGTCCTGGGTTTGATTCCCAGTAGAAACCAAATAATTTTTAATTCTGTATTGTTTAAAAAGCCTGTGAAAAAGAGAAAATACATATAATAATTAAAGAAGGCTAAGAAAGAAACTTGTGAAGTGATAAATTATAATACTTTACTATCCAAAAGAGCTATGATAATTGCTCAATTACTTTCAGAATATTCATTTTGGTCAGATATAAATCATTCGATAACAATTTACTAAGAAAATTATAAAAAGTACAATTTACCTTCATCATCACAATCTATTGAAGCATCAATGTAACCATTGTTTAGTATTTTACTGCTCACCAAAGCTACATCAGACCTATATATACAAAATTACATAAGTTAGAAATCATTACTACAGAAATCTAGCTTTGACATACATTAAAGTAAATTCAGTTAGCCTCACAGCTGTTTACGTCAAAGCTGTTTCAGTTAGCAACATAGCTATTTACTTCTGATCAACTTTTCACCATGTCTATAATAGCTACTTACTTTTGATCAACTTTTCACTAAGTCTAATAGCTATTTACTTCTGATCAACTTTTCACCAAGTCTAATAGCTATTTACTTCTGATCAACTTTTCACCAAGTCTAATAGCTATTTATTTCTGATCAACATTTCACTAAGTCTAATAGCTATATACTTCTAATCATCTTTTCACTAAGTCTAATAGCTATTTACTTCTGATCAACTTTTCACTAAGTCTAATAGCTATATACTTCTAATCATCTTTTCACTAAGTCTAATAGCTATTTACTTCTGATCAATTTTTCACTAAGTCTAATAGCTATTTACTTCAGGTCTGTTTCATTTAGCCTCATCTCTATTAACTTCGGATTTACTGTTTCACTTAAAATTAAAATAACCAAACAACTTACTCTACTCTTGGTTCCACTTCATAATTTTCTTCACACATTGGTCTACTCATTAAGCTACCTTCTTCATCCAGCACCGCAAGGCTTGCGGAATCTTCATTCTCACTGTCAAACAGACAGTGGAAGTAGTCTAAAAGAAATGATTATGAAAAGGCTTATAATATGTGCCGCCATTACAGAATAAATAGTAACAATGGTCCCTCATATATAAAGTATCCACTTATATTACAGCTAATTAAGAGAGCTATACGTCATATTGCTAGGTAGAAGTTAATACAAACTGTTAGTCAGAATTATTATAAATAGAATACTAGTGTTTTCCAACAGATGACCTGTGACACACAATGTAATCAAGTGGAAGTTCATATATACAAGTATGTTCGTGCGTTTTTTTTTATTCTTGTTTGACTAATTAACATAAATGTACCTTAAGTTGCTACAAACTAGATATGATTCATATACCTTCATCAGTATTACTTGACAGCAATGTTTCATCATGAGAAATTTTGGAGAGCTGATCATCCTTGTCTACTTTTGAGGTGTCACCTCTGTAATTAAAATATGAGTAAGCTATATTGAAGCATTGTTGTGAAAAGGTAACTATCCAGCCTAGTTTTCAAATTTGTACACTTTTGCGCAAGCTTAATTTTTCAAATTATTTAATATTCACTGAAAAAATGTGATCAAATTATAATTACATTACCACAACCATTAACATTAACAATATTCCAGAAAATAAGAATGAAAAGCTTCTGTAGTAGCTAACCCCAAATGAAGGTGGAGTCACTCACATTTGCCTCATTAAAACTAGAACAGAAGTAGTGGAGAGGCAAGAACTCTGCCTAAAAGCACCTTCAACTATCACTCACTTCAGATATGCTTGATTTAAAAAAAGCTATTAATGACACCGAAACTACATTACAATCTACTAGCTAAATGTTGACATTTTTTTTATTTACAGCTCAGCATTTCTTATTAAATAGAAAAAAAAGTAAAAATAAAAGTAATTCAAGTTTTTCTTGGGGCCAACTCAACTTGGACATACTATAGTCAGCAAACAGAAGAGCTAAAAAATTCAGGATTTACGACTTCTAGTGGTACTAATGGAAGCTTAATTTCTGTCAATCTCAGAATTGGTTTGGGGTTCAGACAGAATGTATAACGTATTCACTTTCTAGTTTCTGAATTCTGAACTCTAGAACAGTACTGTATAGAAATTTTGGGTAGAGCATTAAGAATTCCTGTTGCCATACTTTTAAACTATTATAAGAACCAATATACTTGTGCACTTGTTTCATTCAGGAAGTACTACTACATATAAGAATATTAGGGAATTTGAGACCGGTTCAATGCCAACAATTCTCGGCTCCGACAGACAAGGGTTAAATACAAGGTAGCTATTAGAACTATATTCTCTACTTGTGTAATCAAACATTAGTGTACATTGTACATAGTTACAAATAGAAATTGAAAGCAATGAAATGTATGCTGAAGAGCTGTAACTAAAATTATAGACTCAAATGTGTAAGCCATAGTTTACATTGATGCTAAAAGTGGTACTTAACTTTCCCGTATGACTTCAGTTGAACAGGGATTTTCCCTTACATTATTGAATGGGAAGTTTACGAGCCCTGCTATAAAAATAGAAATACGCTCTCATTTCAAATACATCATGCACAAATCTTGGGATGAAAACATGCACTTCTTAATCTCAATTAATCTCAGAACACTACCAATATTCCTACAATTTTCCCATATATATATTAGAATGTTTCTTTCTTCACTCTACATTATTATATACTAATGGAATTTTTTGGAAAGGAATCAGTTATTTACTTAGGATCTACTGTTTCATTTTGCCTCATAGATATATAGTTCTGATCTACTGTTTCGGTTAGTTTCATTTCTGATCTACTTTTCACTTAGCCACACAACAATTTACTTCAGATCTACAGTTTTAGTTCAAATGAAAAATAACCCAACAACTTACTCTACGCTTGGTTTAATTTCATAATTTTCTTCACACATTGGTCTTCTTACTAAGCTTCCTTCTTCAGCCAGCATAGAAAGGTTTGCGGTATCCTCATCCTCACTTTCAAACAGACAGTGGAAGTAGTCTGAAATTATTATGAAATCTTACATAAAGTAATGCTTTTATTATGTTGGCTATTTTTAGAGCATAATACAATAAATTAGTAACAAGGGTTCTTCATATACAAAGTATCATCTTATACTACAGCTAATAAATTGAGAGCTACATACATAATACAGCTAGTTAGAAGTTAATACAAACTTTTAGTCAGAACTTTAATACATAGAATTCCAGTGTTTTCAAACAGATGACTTGTGACATACAATGTAATCAAGTGGAAGTTTGTATATAAAATATGTTTGTGTGTATTCTTAATTCCTGCCTGACTAATTAACATAAATACATTTTAAAAAAATAATTAGAGATGATGCCCCAAATTTACATACATATATATTTATAACTTGCAAAATGCTAGACCTTAAGGTTGCTGGCACAATCTTTGACCGCAAAAAACCCGCCATATAGGCCACAGTTGCTAGGGTGTGTTAAACTTACTTCTGCTTCCCCCCCCCCCCCAGTTATTTTATTTTGCAGGCCAGCAAGTACTACTAGGAGAAATCACCTACCAAGAATGAAGACTGGAAGTCAACCGCATCTCAAGAAATACCCCCGTCACCATTTTGGACTTGCGGCAGTACTGCACAAATACCGCCGTAGTTTATAAGCCTATTTTTTGTATATCATTTACTTACCCATGCATGTATGCCATAACGTTGATTTGTTGTTGAATTTTATTTTACTGTTCTATTTACTCACCTTACCACGTGCATTAATGTGGATTATTTCCGTGAAATTCCATATATTTACAATATCTCAACGTTATAGGTTCGACCCCTTGTGGCCCTAAACCCTGGCAAAATTTGAACCTTAGCCGTTATTCCATTTCTGAGCAGTACGCAAGAGAAGATTCTGGATCTTTACTTTAGAGAGAGAGAATTTTCATTGTAAGTCGACTCCACCCCGCCCTATCTGACCCACGTAGTGGTGAGGCTCAGCTGCATTTCCCGGCACTAATTTGTTACAGAGTGAGGTGTGACTTTGTGGTAGATAACGCGTGACTATTCAGCTGATGTGCGCTACTAAAGGCTCCCAGGCGCTTCTATGTGCCAGCACCCTTAAGTTGTTACAAACTAGATGTGATTCATTTACAATGTAAAGTGAGTTATTTTTAACAATACCTTCATCAGTACTACTTGACAGCGAAATTTCGTCATGAGAAATATTGAAGGGTGGTTCATCATTGTCTAAATTTGAGGTGTCACCACTGTAATTAAATATGAGTAAGCTACATTGATGCACTAGTTTGAAATGGTAACTATACAACTACAGTCATATTCTTAACATCTTTAAATCACTAAACAACTAAGTGTGTCAGCAATGGTGAAAGGGCTAGACTGTACAAGTAGAATTAGTAACATACAAAAAGTTTATGATTTATATGATAAATATTATTGCGTGAAAAGCGGTATATTATAGATGTCCTAGTTGAGTTGGCACGGCTGCAAGCACTTTTATAAGAGGACTGCACTTAGTTTAAAAATATTGTATATAAATATGTATTTTAGATCTAGTGTTTATGAACTAAACAACTACATTTTATAAATTTTGATTGAAGTTACCTAGCCTTATTCAATCCATTTATTTTTTTAAATAGCTGAGCTATGTAGCAATTGGTCATGTATGTAACAAATAGACAATATAAATTTACTTTTTTTATCTCCATTTTCGCAAGTAGTAGTAGTAAATGGTAAGCCATTCCAACTTTTAATTCCATGATATCTACTCGCCGAAACTGTTAGACTTGAAAGAGCACACTCACACAACAAAAGCATTTCTTAGGAATTGTTGCATCGTTTTGAGCATAAACCTAACTTACGGCTCCGAAAATGCTGTGCAAAGGCTGCTAATATAATGAGTTACTTGTCAGTTAAATGTTTATTTGCACTATTCTTTAGCTAAGCAAGTATCTGTAACACACAACAGTTTCACACACAACCTGGTTTGCTGAACATACCTATACAATATTTACTTTCGTGACTTGACCATTGGACAATAAATTCTCAAGTAAAAACAATATCTTTGTGTTCAACAAATAACTATGACAACCAGTGCATTAGCCAAAATTACTTACCACTGCCACTAAATAATAATAGAAAATGAACTCGGTAAGTTTGTGAAACCTAACTGTATCTACAACAGTTCGGATAACTCAGACACAGGACAAATTCAAAGGAGTAAACACTTGGTAATATGGTTAAAGATTGGTATACCAAAGCATTCTGTTTAGTCATGGAGTATCAGATGAGATCAATTTCTAAGCAAACACAAAAATGTGAGGGGTCAAAGTATAAAATGACAAATGCATTCGATCGGGGATATTTGTACCTTTCTATACAAACTATAATGTATAAACGAACAAAAATACTCCATTATCTAAGGTGTTTCATGATCGTGTCTCACTGTCACCAATCTGATCAACTGTTTCAATAAGCCTCAAAAATATTTTTCTTATTCACTTCAGATCTACTGTTTCCATTAAAATGAAATAACCCCATAACTTACTTTACGCTTGGTTCCACTTCATAGCTCTCTTCACATATTGGTCTACTTGCTATGCTAACATCTTCAACCAGCAAAGGAAGGCTTGCAGTATCTTCATCCTCACTTTCAAACAGACAGTGGAAGTAGTCTAAAAGAAATTATTATGAAATCTTAAAGTAATGCTTTTATGTGTTTGCTACTGTTAGAGCATACAACAAATTAACATAGCTTCTTCACATACAAATTATTGACTTATACTGAATGTTATACATACTACTGTACAGTTAGTTACTGACAGACTTGCATATCATAACTTAGATTATTTACCTTCTCCATCATCATCAATAGAAGTGTTAATGGAAATGATGTTTAGTCCATTGTTGTTCAATAACACCACATCAGATCTGTATTAACAATATTTCATAAATAAAAAGCAAATAGAATTGAATTCTAGCTTTGACAATACCATAGACTTGAGTTGTTAAGCACCCAAGATAATTCCAAATGGTAAGGTAATTGGCACTTTCTAAAAAATGGGTACTTCATAGTGAGTGGATAACCTGAAAAGTGGAGCTGAATACAATCAGCAGTTGAGGAGATACGTAGAACGTTTAATAAAAGGCTAAAATCCCGGAATAAAATGGGGTGCTTAACTAATAACAGAACTTAGTAAAGAGAGGACACTTGACAATCACTGTCTTTATTGAGATCTAGGCTGTACTTAAATCAAACAATAGCTACTACAAAATATTTCACCATAATAATATGTCTTACTCAGGACTGGAGCTTTCTTCAGCTGGAGCTAACGTGTCCAAAGCTGATTGCCGAGCTTTTAACTGCTCCATTTCACCTGTGAGCAATCTAATTGGATGAACAGTACAAAGATTAAAAAATGATTCATAAGCATAATTAAATGATCTGTACTATAGTGAACATACAATTAATGACCTCAGTTTGTACAACCACTAAGTTCTTATGGTACAGAATTATATACAATACAATTTTGTGTCTTCTTAGGGATCGACCCCTTCCCCATACTTCACTAATCCTTTGGTTTAGAGATCTTTACCTGGATCATCAAGTGTTTACAAATTAGAATTAAGTTGTGTCTGAAATATCTTATTTTGTGAGGACGTAGTTATGTCTTACAAACTTAGAAGTTCATTTTATTAGCAAAGGTGGTAAGTTATCTTGGCTAATGTACAGTTTGTCATAGTTTTAGTTCTATACAACTGTATTGTCTTTACTTTAAAAACCATTATCCAATAATAGAAGCACAAAGTAAGTCTTGTGTTGATATATCCAGTGAACAAATGTGTGTGAAAATGTAGAGTGCTGCAACTACTGCTGAGCTAAAGAATAGCACAAAAACCAAAATATGCAGCATTTTCGGCTACTGCTGTAGTAAGCAAGTCACCATTTAGAGTAAGACAATAAAGGGTATGGTAAGTCGTTATAAATGCATGCTATTAATATCACAGTTATCTAACAGTTTTTCACTATAGCTTTGCTTCAAATTTGCTAACATATTTACGAAAGGTGGCTTTAATTTCTATAGCTTGCTTAATAAGTAGGTCACATTATTTAAGTTTGCACAGAGTATTTCTATAGCAAGTGTGTTAATTACTAGTTCTAGCCCTACAATAGCTGAGTATGTAATTAATTGCATCACTTAATTAGTGTTAATTCCATCTAGACTGACTGAATCATTAAGAGTAATGAAAGCTTAGTTCAGCCAAGGAATCAAGCTGACTTGAGGCTGCGATATAATATCTTAGACGTTAATTTATATTCAATTCAATTTTCTATAAGCAAAAGAATTCCCTGTTTTATTAAAATGTATAATATTCTATTCAAGCACACGTATGACTATGGAAGTTCATGGCAATCTTTAACAACATTATTATTAGCTACATTCCTTGAGTTCAATGGGAACCATCACTTTTTATACATAGCACTACCTGTACAAATTAGCTATTTGGATACTGTACAGTAGATTATCACAATACATACAAATATAAGATTGTTTTCACGTAATGATAGCTACTAATAAATATTTTTACCTCACATCTTCACAAATACGACATACTCTGCCTCTGAAGCAATTTAGACACATTTTGAAGCCACACGATTGGCAGGTGTGGCCCCGATTTTTGATCCATCCAAACAGAATGTTGCAGCCAGAACACTTGTTTTGACCTGCAGTTGTCACCTGTAGAGCTCTCTCCACACTAAGATTCTTCTGTTGTTTTCTGTTTACATAGAGGCATGGAGGCAAACATATCAAAATTTAATAATAGCAATTAAATATATTTATAAAAAACTGAATGTTAGTATAAAGAGTTCTTACTTTAGTTCTTCTTCCTTGAGAAGCAGGAGGTCCTTTCCCCTCCTTTGCAATTCAAGTAATTCAGTTGTTTGAGCATTGATCGATGTTAGGATCTTGAAATTGACATGTGGTATGTAGTCGGACATAATTATTTCAACTCAAGAGATTTAGCACTTAGGGGTCGGCGTTCACCCGAGACGCAACCCACTCTTTTATAGTTGAAAGCTGCGCTTAGATCCGCGCGGGCTAGACGCTTCCATCAAACAACCGTTCAATCCGCAACACAACTGTTCACGTGAATTTTATTTAAAAAAATACGTCATTGCCAGGGGGTCAATATGGAGGAACTGGCTCCGACAAAGGGACCACAACAATCATGGTTTAACGTTACTTCAGAAAAATAACGCTAGATTCTTTGTACAATAACCTGAACAGGATTAAGCTGAACTTACATATAAGTGCTAAATCTCAGTGTAAGAGAATTCTTGATTTGAAATAAATTATGTCGAACTACGTACCAGATGTGAATTTCAAGATCCTAAGATCGATCAATGCTCAAAGAACTGAAGTTGATTTTAAAGCTTAGATAATGTATGTACCATGTCAAAGCTTTATAACTATTCAGTTCATACTATACTGCTTTCAAGTAGCTAAGCTAGAGTTTATAATAACAGACAATACATCTTTGAGTGCTGCTGAGTTGTTCTTGAAGCACTTGTACATTTTTCTGACCTACACAAACAAGGAAAAAAACATAATGCAACAGAATAATGAATGGTTTACTAGAATGATATATTTGAATGTAGTAATATTAACATAAGCTAAGCATGCCAGACAGTCATGGTGAGACTAGGAAAGAGGGGAGTGGTTACTATGACATTGAATCCCCTTTACCGTATATGCGTAATTTAACAACTCAACTTTATTTTAGTAGTTTGAATAACAATAGTGTAGTTTAAGGCTCGCTCGCCATTTGTGCTCAAGCACACCACTAAGTCGAGTTTTTAAATTACGTATATACCGTAAAGGGTATTCAATGCCATAGTAACCGCTCCTCGCAAATGTTTGATTGAAAAGAAGCAATAAAATTAAGTCACGTTATTTAAACGTTTTTCTTTGTGTAGTAGCTGTAACGCACAATGCTTTCACACAACTGAACATTCGTCTAGTGGACAATGAATTTTCAAGTAAATGCTGTTGCGTACGGCTTATAACTGTGACAAATAGCGTATTAACTTATCCCTACAACTAACTCAAATAGAAATGGAGCTCCCATACTTTTTTGAGTTTTAACTGCACCCCAAAAGAATTCAAAGCGGTAAAAAATTCAATTTCTAGGGTGATAGAGTATATGATTGCTAAACGGGATGATTCGGTTTAGTGAAGTTTGGGACGGGGTCGAACTCGGAGCGAACACAAAAATACCTTGAGCCTAATCCACACCGCAATTGCTTTAGGAATCTCGTATCCAGGTAGCAATGACGCGGGTGCTCAGTTTACCTGGTTTTTATAACCTGTATGATATGATGCACTTTTTTTGTAGACAGCAATACCAGAAGTTCGCTTGTTTCACGCTGAAGGTTTTTATACATCAACTGGTAGCGCACTTCAGATTCTTGAGCTGTCCTGAGACTGTCTTCAGGTGAAAGCGCAGTAGCAGTACCATCCATCGAAAAAATAGACTTTCAAAATGAGAAGTGAAGGTAGTTGAAAAAAACGAACAGTAGACAAATCACGAATAGAGTTCTGAGAGAATTGAATACTTTAACAGCAGGTACAAATCCGGCTCGAAGGACCAAATTATGGAGGGGTGGCTGGCGCAGAAATTGTCAGTTGACACCAGGGTGATTAAGTCCCTGTACTAGATAAGAATTACTATTTCCTCCACTTGCCACCTTACTAGCTAACACACTGGATGCTAGCTAGAGAGAGAGAGACTCAAGAACGACTTCTTCAAAACTTGTATAAGAACTGAACAGTGAAAAAGAGATGAGTGCATATATAACTACCAGAGTCACATGCCTAACAGTAAACAAGTTAAAGAAAAGGTGATACCTGACTACAGGGTGGCCCTGCAGACAAGTCTGACAAAAGAATGGACTCATAACACACACCAGAGGTATGCATACATGATTAACACAAACACACAAACATCTAAGTTCTAGGTGAAGTCTCTTGGACCTGTCCACCATAGGAAAGAACAAGATGGTGAATGTCTAAGTGTATAATTGAATGATGCTTGGGAGTGTGTTGGAGTTTCTATAGGTGATATAATGGACGAGGGTTTGTGTAATGCAGAAGTCATAGATGGGAGGGGCTCATTAACTTGTTGGCTGTGACTGTGTGAAGGTCTAGGACCTGAACAGGGATGATGTTCACCACAGTAGAACTCACAATTAATACAAAAACTCACTCAAGATCTGGACAGACAGGAGTCACCTGCTGGTTATGGTACTGTCACAGGATGCCATGGAGAGGTGTATGAAACACACACATGTGCATGCACGACATATGTGTGCCTGTCAACCAACTCTATATCAGATATCAGACAGCGAGTTGACATTGGTGGTGCTCACTTAGTTCACAGCCATTTTTACTTCAATGCTCATCAGGGAGTGCGCTAGCACTCCCTACGTAGGAATGACGCGGCCGTCCCATTGACCTAATACAACACATTGGCCGCCATATCTCACACCCCGGGTGGCCGAAGGCCACCAAATTTGGTTCAGATAAACTTCAACGCAACTAGAAGGCTGTTTCAAAATTTCAAGTCTCTACCTCGAAAAACCACGGAAATATGGTAGTTTGAAAAAGAACTGTTTTCATCAAGACGTTCCTAATAATAATAATCATAATTTTCATCATCTTCTTCAGATATTTTTGTTGCAGCGCGTAACTCCGTAACCGTTAGAGATATGAACATGGAACTTGTGAGCCATCCCGCAGTTCTTATCAAATAATTCTTCTGATTGGTCCCCTAGCCCTAGCCCTAGCCCTTGCGCGGCGCTATAATTGGTCACGCGCGGCGCTATAATTGGTCACATGATTTGATTAACCAATGAAATGAGTTTTTTGATAAGAACTGCGGGACTGTAGGAACTTGTACCAACGCGTTCCTTTTCATGGTCTCCAGCGCATCGGCATAGTTACATTCAGTGTTGGTGTGAATTTCACGCCCCAGGGAGCCTCGAAGTCAGTGAAAAATATGCCCAATTTTCACATTTTACCAGATCCAATAATGAGACTGCGCCACATTTTGGTAGACTTCTTGGTATCATTCTCTTCATCTAGTCATTTCGACTACAACCGTCAAGGCCGCCAGAGGTCAAAGGTCAGCATTCACAGCTTACTTCACGTTAGTTCGGTGGTCGACCCTGTCCCAAACTTCACTAAACAGAATCCTCTGTGTCGATCAGTACCCCGTATCACCCTAGAAATTGAATTGTTTACCGTTTTTAATTCTTTTATGGGTCCAGTTAAAATTGAAAACTTACGGGACTTCCATTTCTATTCGAGTTAGTGACGGTGGTAAGTCAATGCGCTCTTTGGCATGGTTATAAGCCGTACGCAACAGTATTTACTTGAAAATGCATTGACCACTAGACTAACCGCGAAGGTAAGTCTTGTGTAGGTGTATGTCCAGTTGTGTTAAAGCATTGTGCTTTACAGCCACTATTTAAAACGTTTAAATAGCGTGTATTGTTTTGTTGTTGTTGTTTTCCTTCAATTCAAACAGTTGCAGCGAGTTGTTACTATGGTACTGAAATCCCTTTACAATGTATGCGTAATTTAAAAACTCGACCTTGTTTTCAGTAGATTCAGTGTTAGAAGTCAAAATCATTCATATAAAAGTAGTATAGTCTTTAGGCTCGCTCGCCATTACATCACTAGTATTATATAATTATAGTAATAGTATAAAAATGCTTTAAAAAGTGACCTAGTATGTTTTGTTTCGTTATGTTGCTATTGGTTACGTTTGTTTGGAGTGCTTGCAGTGAGTCTTGCTGACTTGAGTTTCTTGTAGCATGCCAGGCTGCACAGTGGAGTGTTGGTTGTGGAGTCGGAGTATTTCTTCACGTTGCTGCAACCTCTCACTCCACACAGCACTGGGACCCCAGGGACACCACACAACCTGCACAAACACAACATTTGTTACACTCTACTAAACAATATTTTATTTTAACTTCTGTAGTATTTATAATAATAGTTCAAAAGTTTCGGCTCCAAAGGGCCTTCATCAGTGACTTTATAAAGTGTGAGAAAATAAAAAGCATTGACTTGGTAACAATTTTAGCTCGGGGAGAGGAGGGG
>WLWD01003544.1_pt1 | contig 16924 bp, 10 predicted proteins | sample 6712731 | NCBI WGS metagenome assembly WLWD01 (sample SAMN12718690, study PRJNA576275) | sponge metagenome | isolation source: marine sponge | host: Mycale hentscheli | place: New Zealand: South Island, Marlborough, Capsize Point | collected 2014-11-01
GTCTCAAATAAAGGCCAGATCTTGGATGAGCTGGCTGCAGTTACTCCTAATGTTTGTACTATTAGTATTACTCCAATACTTTCGTATTGTAATGGGGTGTTTTAGAACGATCAGTAGGGATTTTGCCTCCCTCCCCACTCACCCACCCCACCCTCCCACCATCCTGAAGATGATTTTCCCCACACCATTAAAACAAAGATCTTCAATGTCCTCCAAGAAACCGACCAACTATTTTCTCATTTGCATGAAGGTTTTAGATTTAGCGACTCAGTAGTTATTGTTCTTCTATATGATAAAGAATAAAGAAATAATTATGTATATATATATATATATATATATATTATATTGATATTCAGTCAGCATGTTTGAGATAGAAAAATTTGCCATTTGAACAATTCTTAAAACATATGCTGATGCTATCACTTTGTTATTCCTCCTTCTGAACTAGCTAGAGATTAGGCTAATATATTTGTGTTGTAAATACAAGTTTATTCCTATATGAGACACACACACTTGAAGTAATAATGCAATGAATGATGTTAGCCAAGCAATTGCAACTCAGAATATTCCTTGATTTTTGATCGGTCATGCCATAAACGGTGTATATTTGTGTACTTATTTTGTGTATGGTCCAGATATTTTACTAATATATATAAGCATCTATGATTCACAGTAATAGGAAAAGGAAACAACAATATAACTTGACTAGCTACTTGGAAACTGTTACTTCACTGCACCAGCTACTGCAAGATTAACTACAGCATGTCAGTTAATATTGTCACCTTCGTTATAAAATATCCCTATCTGGCCAAAAATTGTATTTCTGGAAAAATAGATATAAGATTCACTATTCCTGAGCAAGCTGAAGAGCAATACACCTACATTTAAGGGAATTGTATATATTCATTATCTACTCTTCTCATGTGTGTAAAATCCTCCCTCACTTGAATAGGGCTTCTTGATAATTTGTATAGCACTTCCATAGCCAAAACTTCTGAATTTCCCCATTCAAATACTGGAATATAATTACATTCTTAACTACTTGTATTGTACTTGCTAAGCCACTAATAATCTCCTGAGTACATACTTGTTTGTTTGTTTTTTACAGAACTCCCCAGATTATGCCCAGGCTATCAAGGTTCTATGGCTCTCGAGGCTACCATAGTATTAATATGCCAACAATACCAGCAGTTCATATCAGAAATCATGAAAATTAAACAATGGCAGATGTATCCTCTACTAAATTTACATACAACAACTAGGTAGTGGTGACCCTATTGAAGCTGGTCTTCTTTAGCTCCAGAGAGATCAAAATAAATACAATTGGGCCAACTATCTTCCGGATTTTAAAGTTTAAACTATTATACATTAGTTGTTTCAAGTAAAATCTTACGTCTTATGTATACCTTTATAAATTGGTATCATAACCTCATTCGGTTAACTCGACAAACTCACCTGAGACAGAGTCCGACAATGCGGGAAGAAAACCAAATCTCGAGGAAGGAAAGCGCAGCAAGCTCAGCCCCACCCCTTTTGGTAAGACTAAATAAACATATAGCATGTGATGCTCGTCGTCCTTGCGTTCAAACACCGCAATAGCTACTACGAACATTTATTTGCTCGCCTATTTCGCCATGAATCGTACTAGCCACGCCTTGCCAATTCTAACTGAGGTGAAGGTGGGAATCGTACGAAGTTTGACCTTTGCTATAGCTATTGCCTTTCAGATTTTGTCGGCAGAATTTTTAGCAAAATAGGTAGCTAAAGCAATGAGCATGGTGTTGAGGTAACTGCTGCTAAGATTTAGGTTTAGAGATCATTATAGGTAAAGTAGTAGTAGTAGTAGTAGACAGTTGAACATTAATCAATGGCTACTGTAGTGGACTGATGGGTGAAAATTTATATAAAATTTTCTGACTTCCTAGTTAGCTAGCTATCCAAAGAAGGCAATTCTTTCAACACAACAGTTTATTTTCATTCATTCATTCAAAACACAAGGTACAACAAAAATATCTTGATGATGGTCAAGTAATATCGTCTAAATAATCATTACACAATACATGAGTGAATTGTATGAAATTAGTGCATAAATTATTGTGCTTTACCAATACAAAAGGTGAGATCAAGCCATTCATTATTATAGAAAGATGGGCTAAATTCCCCACTTTTAGACCAACATGTTCTACCAGATTTAAAAAGGATTGATTTATGCTCCAACTCAAAGTTTTTGAACAGCTATGGCTGCTGGAATTACTCCATTACTGCTGTGGGTGCCAGGACTACTCTTTGTACTGCCAGAATTCATAGTTAAAGTCTAAAAAGCCTGGACAGGAAACCTCCTTACGCATCATTATGAGGCCCCACCCACAACAGGAAGTAAATTTTAAGGAAGCAAAATAGCTGCAAAGAATGGTACCATTGTGAAGCAACCACTCACTTCTGAGTTGTATGGTTTTTGGCCATGTTCATACATATTAAAAGAGTACTTTTCATGATATTTGAAGAAATAATAGTTTTCCACCACAGTTACCCTTTAGTGGCAGTTCATTTAGATTTATTTCGGGATGCTACACTGTATTGTGTCATAGGTAGTGAATGCTCTCTCATGAACTTCTAAAGAGTAGTTCTGGAACTGAACTGTCAGAATAGACAAACCTAAATAAGATTCGCTTTGTTGGGGAGTTTAATAGTGTTTTAGAGTAGCTTCATCAATACCCTGGGCATTCCTCGACTGTTCAGAAAGCAGCAGTGTTAGGCAGGGGTTGGTTTCTTGTGTAACATACAGTTTCCAATGGTTCAACCAAACAGAGGAAAGCTATTGAAGGTATTACTTTTGCCCCAGGGCTGCTCTTCGAAGATGAAAATGGAGTAATATATGTGTCAAAGTAGGACAGCATTGAACAATAAGTCAGGGTACTTTTTTAAGCAATGATGAAACACAAGATCCTCTAAATCTGAGCCTAACACAATATATAATAGCTTCTACATTAAGTTTGCTACTTTATTTCAACTCCTGTGGAGTGAAATTTGTTCACAAGGCAGCTTGTGTTTCATTTTATTCAGTTACAGGCATTATCAGCAGGAATAATTTGTGTTGTAGTTTACCGCAATTATCTCATGAGTGGAACTGTCAATCTTCTAAAAATCATAACTTGTTCTCACTACTTGTTTATAGTGATGTTTTATATCATCTGAAAGCACTCTTTCTACTCTTTAAAGAGACTGGGTGAAAAAAAAATTTTCTGTTTAAGTGATTCACAGTTTTTCAAATTATCATTAGACATCCACTATTTTTACCAAAAAGTTAACATAAAATAAAAAAATATATTTAGAAACATCCCCCAAACCACTTCTAAACAAAGTAAAAATTATCTACACTGCTGCTTCTGCCCTACAGTACTGGTAGTCATTTGAGGTGAAAGCTCTTTGTGGTAAATTGTCTGGTACAGTTAGTTGGTACATGTTCAAATTGTGCGCGAGTCCCGTACAATAGTCAGTTCGCGGAGAGTAAATTGGATCGAGTTACGGGCGGGTTTTGTGGTATTTTACAGGGTTAAAATGTTGACAGTAGCAGTGCTACTCTAGCCAGACTTTGGTCTAGTTTTCAAGCCTTTCCTACTATAAATCTCTCAGTCTGGGTCATTACCCCAATAGCTATAATATTTTGTTGAGTGCACTTCCAGTGCCAACATGAGCTCAGATTTTTTTTTCGTTTTTGTTTGTTTCCTGTGATGCTAGGTGGTAAGCTGTATTTTCCCACTGTTGACGGCGGCATTTACCACGGATTGGGCCCTCGCTAAAACACAGACTTAGTAAGCCCGGATACGAGTTCAGGAGTAAGTGAAGTTCATGAATTCTCGGGCTTATTACTATCATTATAAAGAGGGCCTGATCTTCAAACTTCGCAGGTAGGTGTATTAAGGGTTTATTATTTCATATATGCAATAAAAAATAATTGATAAAAAAATGACTAAAATGACAATTTTGATCGTAGCTAAAAACGGTACTTGCCGCGTTATGCCCGATTTTCCTGTAGAGGGTCACATATATGTATAATGCCATCGATTAGTGGGCTGCGAAGTTGAAGTTCCTCTCCCATCCCATAATTGTGAGGCACACTATAAAGTGGTGATTTCTCACGTGAACTACATTAATCCACAAAATACATTATCCCATGGAGCTTGCCGCCCACAAATCATAACATCTTATGCCACTGATAATGGATATACACATATTCTTATTTGTCAGCTTATAGGCAATTCATAGATCATGTGGAATTAACTTATTCATGAAGTGACATTGCTGAATAAAGTCATGCCCATGTAGAGCTATCATTCAGTCTATGGTTTTCTTAGACTAAATGAATAGCATTATGCTCTTAAGTATGCTTGGTAACTATGGTGATGACCTCGAGTCATGAAGTAATGATGCAGTGTTTCACATAATAACAAGCTTTTCCTATTGGTCATCATGACTAGTTTGAAATACTCAAGCTCCATCTGACCAAACATCCATGCTTATAATTTTACATCAACTACAACTTCGGTGTTTCTTTTGGACGTATCAAGCCAGCAACACAATCTAGCTTGGCATGAACAATAGTTACAATGCCATTAAAAAAATAAAATCTGTTCTTAGATTGAGTGGTTACAAAGCGTATTATGCTTTATAAGTATATTAAGGAATTCTCAGATGATGTTTTGGCAGTGAAATAGGAAACTAATTACTGTCAGTTGGTAAAATCAGAAATAAAGCACCACACAACTGATATTTGTAAACATACTAATTCAAAGAAAACGATATCTGAAAGGACAGCAAGATGGTAAGTTTTTCAGTTATTATGCTAGGCTATAAGGGCATATATTGTGCTCAAAAATATGCTGGCATATTTAGTAAATCCTAACTGCAATTATCCTAACTTTTCACAACCTTCTTTGCTGCAATTTCCACTGCCATTTTGCGAGTGCTTTGTACACCACAAAGTCCCATGAGACTGCAAATAGGCGCTGATAGAGAGGATGTGGTCAACTAAGTATATTAACAACAAAAACTGGAACCACTACTTCCCCTTGAGATCTGGAGAGTTTTAACTGGTACTATGTACTAATGCCACCAGAACTCTCCCCCAGATTAGTGGTAGACAAAGGCTTGAGCTATGCAAGACTAGAAGTTTATATAATCTGTCATAATTTGCCATAATATTTTTATACAAGTGACCTTAGTTACATCTCAATATTCCTTAACTTTATAAATAGCCGCAAAAATGTACAATATTGTTGTACTAACCTAAATTAGAATTGCACTATTCTGTATACAAATGACTCAATGTTACTTGTCTATATAATGTACATATATATAGCTCACCAAATTCAAAGATCCAGTAGCACCATTCATAAGCTATTCCTGGTAAACTATAAGGCTCGAACTATGCAAGACAAAAAGTATAATATGATCTGTCATAATTTGCCATAATATTTTTATAGCAGTGACTACATCTCAATATTCCTCAACTCTTTATTTAGCTGCAACAATGTACAATATTAACCTAAATTAGAATTGGACTATTCTGTATACAAATGACTTTATCTTACCTGTCTATATAATGTATATAAATGTTTATAGCTCACCAAATTCAAAGATCCAGTATAGTAGTTGCAGCACCGTTCATAAGCTATTCCTGGTAACTATAAGATAACTGAATGAGGTCCTACTCAACAAGCGATTAGAATACCAAGATCTATTGTTCATTCGACAGCACAGAAGAGAGTCAGCCAGGCTGCTACTGTTATATATCGTTCGATTCTTCAAGCGGAAGTGAGCACTAAACATGGCAGCCTACCACCACACCCTTAGGCCTTCGCAAGGAGGTGGTTCCGTGCGCATTTTGGAAGTATGCGACCACACCCTTTCTTTCTCGGTGTATGCGCAATTGTTTACGGACGACGTTATGTGCAGAACGGCTGACCCTCACCTTTGACCTCAGAGCGCAGTCGATCAAATGAACTTTGAACCTTAAGCACGTGCGCATGCGCATATGGCTGACCGTCGCTAGCTGCGGGGGGCTGACCATTACTGCGGGGCTGACCATCTCTGTGGGGCTGACCATCTCTGTGGGGCTGACCATTTGTGTGCCGACAGACCCACCCCAAGCAGCACCTCAATCATGCTAGTACACGTACATGATCACTTGGAAAAATAGCTGTGTACACATCAATATTTTGCAACTGTAGTTTTATAATTATAATACTTGTTCCAATCAAAGGGTGTGGCTTCAATTTTGTACTTTTCCTGGGTCCATGCATCTCACTCGCCGCCTCCTCCCTTCCCCCCTCCCAATTTGTTCATAGAAATGTTTCTCCAATGTGTTAGAGTAAATGGTAGCATTGTATTACTAGTTAAATACAACTTAAGTACGATCGACGTGATGCCTCAAGGCAGCACTAAGAGGTCACTAACTGAAGAAACCTTGAGTACTATGTTAGTCAACTTTATTCTGAAAATGCAGTTTGTTTGTATGCTAGTATAATATTCCCAATGCCATTGACAAAATACTAATGAACTATTCCATAAAAATAAAATACTGTAAATTTCCAGTATGAAGAAACTCTTAAAGAGTTGGATTATGACAGTGTCAGTGATACGTTTAGTTGTCCTCAATATTCCAGTAGATTTTCCTTCGAACAAGGATTGAATCGTCACTGGAAACGTATCCATGGCAATTCCTTGGACACTCTTGCATCTCAAACCTGTAACAAAGAAGGGAAAGTAATTACATGTTACCAAAGGTCCAGTGCTCCTTTCAGGAACACAATGCTGTTTTCACTACAGTACAGTACAGCACTTGATGTTACACTGCTCATCTCTACTTGATAAAGGTCTCAATAATAACCATTAAATAGGAATGCTTAATCAGAAAACTAAATATACATTATGAATGTAAGAAGGAAAAAAAAGCAAGAAAGTACCTCTTACTAAGATGAATGAAAGAGACCACAATGGCACTTTATATACTACACACATGTACATGTGTAAGTGTATACAATATATGAGTTTGTACATGAGGAAACAGGTGTGACGAGCCCCACAACAAAAACTTTAATTTGTACAGACATAGCAGCAAAAGCTCTACTATTTACTCAAGGGATGATACAATAATTTGTAATAATTGAAACTATCATTTCTCAATGATTTTACATGCCACAGTTGTTCATGTATGTGCATGTGATACAGAGAGTACCAGTACTTATGATTGCAACATTGTGCTCATATCTATCAGGATCCTGTACAAATGGCATCAAAATGTTGGATGGCTTCACTAAACTTTGCTCTAATTACAAAAATGGGGTGTTGCTTGCCAGTCAGAAAGTATTCAGATGGACTCCTCTTGTTACAAACAATGCAAAAGTAGTAAATTTAAGAGCAATGCAAACAGTGAGGAAGATGATTCGGTATGGGTGGGCTCTAAGTAGTCTCGCGTACCCAGACCCTTTACCAATTGCTGCGCGGGAAAAGGGTCTGGTAGACTGACATTGAGCAGTTTGTTCTTGCTTAGTCAGCAAGTGGTTAACTGTGGTTCAATTAGTGTGGGTGTAAATCGTTAAATATTTTCAGGCGCGTGAATTGTTCAGATCAGTAGGCAGAGCTTGTTCTGTATTGCCATGAAGAAATGTTACTTGTACAAGCATGACAAAGCAACAACTGTATTTTGCTGCTAAGCGAAACTTCCAACTGCAGATATCTTTAAAAAGCTAGGCCAAGTCACTGCTTAGCATAACTAATGGCATCATCTAAAGGAAGAGTTTTGACACGGCTGTTGGAGAGTTGTGCACAGAAATACTACACGCGCAAAAGTTTGAGCAGTCTTATGTCACAGGATATTACATCACCTATTGTTTGCGGTCTCCCCAATTAGCAAGGGGAACTGAACAAACTGCTCAATGTCAATCTACCAGACCCTTACCCGTGTAGCGATTGGTAAAGTGTCTGGCTACGCGAGACTAGGCTCTAAGGGCAAGTTTTTTTTTGTGGTTTGCAGGTGTTCATGCGAGAAATCACATTTTAAAGTTGTGTAAAAATATTATGCCCCCCCCCCCCCTTCCCACGCCACTCAAACCATATCTTTGAAAAAATATGCTATTAAAGCTATTAAGTATTTAATTGGTAAAAAAATAACTAAAACTGTTTCTTATCATTTAAATCTCCACAGTGTGTGACCCCCTGTACACCCCCACTCCACTTCCATCACCCTGTCACTCTAAGCTCAACTTAATAATTTAACGGTACTAACTGTTGTGGAAAAGGTCCTCCTATCGTCACGTCGTAATCATGTGAGCAAATAATTTCTTGCAGTTTGAGATAGTTTTGCTTAATCCTGAGAATTTAACAGAGAGCAAAATAAAGATAGATTGTAAAAAATTCTACTAAACTTTTCTAAACAGTACAAAACATCATAACCATCTTTACATAAGTATTTTGAAGAATACCACATATGTTACACTTGTAATACATGTAACTAAACTATTGGTCGCTCAATGTAATACATGTACATTACATGTTATTTCACAAAAATGGGCAATATGCTACAGGAAGATTGGCCTTTCTGATATAGATACAAGACATGTTTGCAGTAACATTGTTAACACATGGTGGAATTCTAATATTAAATTAATTTGCTTCCATTGCTTCAAGTAAAATCTTATGTGTACCTTTATAAATTAGTGCCATAACCTCATTCAGTTGACTCACAAACTCACCTCAGACAGAGTCCGACAATTCGGGAAGAAAACCACAAATCTAGGAAAGAAAGCGCAGCGAACCCAGCCCCACCCCTTTTTGGTAAGACTAAATAAACATGTAGCACGTGATGCTCGTCGTCCATTCGTTCAAACACCTCAATAGCCATACTACGAGCATTAATTTGCTCGCCTAATCTGCCATGAATCGTTACTAGACACTCTCTGTGCTTATTCTTACTGAGGTGAAGTGCGGGTCGCACGATATTTGACCTTGGCTATAGCTATCGCTTTACGGATTTTACAGGCAGAATTTTTAGCAAAATAAGTAGCCAAGCAATGAGCATAGTGTTGAGGTAACTGTTGCTAAGATTTGGTTTAGAGATCATTATCGGTAAAGTAGTAGAAATAGTAGACAGCGTTGAATTAATCAACGGCTACTGTAGTGGACTGAAAATTCATACATAATTTTTCTGACTTCCTAGCTAGATAGCTAGCTATCCAAAGAAGGCAATTCTTAGTTCATTTTCCTTCACTCATTCAAAACACAAGTTACAACAAAAATATCTTGATGATGGTCAAGTAATATAGTCTAAATAATCATTGCACAATGCATGAGGATAAGTGAATTGTATGGAATTAGTGCATAAATTATTATGCTTTACAAATACAAAGGTGAGATCAAGCCTTTCATTATTATAAAGAGATGGGCTAAGTCCCCCACTCTTAGACCAACATGTTTTCTTCCAGATTTAAAAAAAAGGTGATTTATGCTCCAACTCAAGGTTTCTGAACAGCTATCGCTGCTGGAATTACTCCATTACTGCTGTGGCTGCCTGGTCAGGAAACCACCTTATGCGTCACTATGAGGCCCTGCCCAAAACAGGAAGTAAATTTTAAGTAAACAAAATAGCTGCAAAGAATGGTGCCATTGTGAAGCAACCACTCACTTTTGAGTTATATGGTTTTTGGCCATGTTTAAACATGATATGAGAGTACTTTTCATGATAGTTACAGAAATATAATTTTCCACCACAGTTGCTTAACTCAATTACCAAGACAGTTTACGGATTTTGTTGTGGTTGTAAATAGACTCTTTTCACCTTGTGTACTCTTTAATGGCGGTTCATTTATTTTGGTTTACTTCAGGGTGCTCTATACTGTATTGCATCATAGAGGTAGTGAATCTTCTCATGGACTGCCAAACTGTAGTTCTGGTATATACTGTCAGAATAGACGAACCTAAATAATAGTTGGGGAGTTTACTAGTGTTTTTAGAGTAGCTTCATCAATACCCTTTGCATTCATCGACTGTAGCAGAAAGCAGCAGTGTTAGGTAGGGGTTGGTTTCTTGGGTAACATACAGTTACCAATGGTTCCACCACACTGAGGAAAGCTATTGAAAGTACTACTTTTGTCCCAGGGCTGCTTTTCAAAGATGAAAATGAAGTATTATGTGTGTCAAAGGAGGACGGCAATGAATAATAAGTCAGGGTACTTTTTTAAGCAATGATGAAACACAAAATCCTCTAAACTGAGCCTAACACAATATTAAATAACTTCTACATTCATTCAATAACTTCTACATACTATCCCTTTCATCTCCTGAGTACTGAATTAAAAACTCAATACCTAACAAGTATTCTTGAGCAGCATTTTGAGAAATCCATGTATCATCATCTACTGCGCTGCTGTACGACTTGGAACTTCTATTGAGATTTTATCAGATATGATTTCACTGATACTTTTCATTATGTGCTGAACTTTAGAATTGATCACACTGATGTATATTGATATTACTTGGCATTTATCTATCTGTTCTCCTACAAAATACATCATTAATTTATAACAATATACACTATGTTTTTCTAATCACACAAGCTTTCAGAATAGGAATAAATGTTTTTTGCAACTCAGCAACAGAGTTGTTATCAAATTGTACTCATATTATCCACACATTTCTATGTATTACATATTCACGTCCCCCTTTATTTCACACCAGGATTGTAAAAGAATATGGCCCCAGGAGATCTCTAGTTGAGATCTCTAGTTGACTATATAAATCGGGAATCTAGACTGAGAAGTAGATACAGATTATTTCATAGTTTCTCAAACTATTATGCAAGGAACATCATTTCCATAGAATTGATATTGCTTATTCTGAGTAACTAAGATATAAATGAATAAATTGTATACAAACAAATAAAAAATGTGAGGAGAGATTGCATGAATTAAAGGCAATTGAAACACTCTGTGAAGCTAAGATATTAATAAATGCTGCAGGAAAATATCATTGATCTTTACAGACTACAATTGAGTGGTATATAATTAATAGACTATAAAGCCCAAATACACTCAATATAATAATATTATAGTAAAACATCCTATTATAATGAATCAATGTATTCTTTTGGATTTCGTTATTCATGTATAAAGTAGTAGCTACAAAATATAAGCTTAAAATTTGCTGCCACATACTCAACATTAGTTGAGTAAAGCATTGTTTTAAATAGAGCGCATGTCTGAAACGCTATCAATTCCGATAAAACGGGACGCTACGCTATTGCAATTTAGTTTCTGAATTATCGGTATTGGTGGTGTGTTGATAACTATTGAAAAGTGTTCGAGAAACTTTCATTGGTTACATTTCTGTAATCAATCTAGCTTTAAAAATTACTGTGTAACATATTCAGGGTCTCTGGTCATGAATGAACAGACGAGTGGAAGCGGATATGACAACAGATATTGTTAGCGCTACAGAAAAAGGAGGTAATCTATAACAAATAATACTAAATATCTCTCATACCCTACATAGTCTTCATTAGCCAACATTTAGAACAATGATAGGCTATAACCTTACTACGACTCATTGATGATAGGTAATGGCGGGCCTAAACATAAATTAATGTTTGTATTGATTCTTTGAGGCCAAAGTGCACCATGCTGTCGAACTAGTCATGGATTGGAATAAGGAAATGTAGGACAAATTATGAACTTCAGGTATGTAGAACTTGGATTTCAAAAGGAGCCAAGGTCAGAGCAGGCATTTCAAATATGAGTGTGTTATAATAATGTTGCTTTGGTTGAACATTTACATTCTAGTTTTAGTTAGCTATAGTTTTATGTCAAAATATTTCAAGCTTAATTTTAGTTTTTGTTTTTCACTTAATCTTTCAAATTAATAACTTCCATTTTAGTTTTAGATATTTTGTTTTGTTTTTTTGCGAAGGGAGGGGGCTGGGCAAGATAGTAGATAAGCAACCGCAGACTGCTGTCCAACAGTTTTTCTTAGCCAAACAATTTACTCAGGTGCTATAAAGAAAGGATTCGGTAAAGGGTTTTGCTTACTGGTACTACCACTGGTCATTGATCTTATTTCAGCGATGTCACTGAAAAGTATTAGCTATATTTATCGTTTTGATTTAAATAATTTTAGTTTTAGTTATTACTCATCAGCTCTATGACTTTTAGTTTTAGTTTTAGTTATTGTCATCCTATGTGAAATTTAGTTCTGGTTAGTTAAATATAATGTTTTAGGTGTAACTAAAATTAATTTAAGTTATAGTTTTAGTTAACCAAAACAACACTAGTTATACAGCTATGAGAGTCACAGACCTACTTTGAGTGTATTAATAAGTATTATTTATTCTGATGGAAGCTTCTAGCTGATCATGGATGATGGCAAAAGAACAATTGTGAGAAATCCAAGTGACTTTGCAGGATGAACGTGGATACAAGCAATAAAAACCTCAAAATAGGCATTGAAACATCTGGTAATGAACTTGATAATAATAACAACAATGCTCTGGAAAAAGTAGCATGTGGCCATCATGGCATATAAAATAGCTATTACAGCAGCGGCGGATGCAGCATTATAGAGGGGGGGGCCCGAAAGTTAAGTGGAAACTTGACCACACCCATTTTATCACACCCACTAATTAATTTTTTTGGTTTCTTTCTGAATATTTCAATTTGTTACATACACAAAAAAAATTACACTCACTGACAACAATAAGGAATTAGTCAAGAATTTATTGAAGCAAGTTATATAGTCATAATACCTTCCGTCTTGGATGGCGACGGGAGAATTCATCCACCACTTCCTCTGACGTAATTTCAATGTCACAGTGGTAATATAGCATTGCCAATCCATTAAGACGGTCTTGTCCCATACTACTCCTCAGTGAAGTCTTGATCAATTTGAGCATGCTGATGGAACGTTCACATTCACAGCTTGTAACTGGCAATGTGCCCATTATACATAAAAGAGTGTGAATATTGGATAAGAAATCACAATCTGCATGTACTAGGCTTTTCTCTGGAGTACAAAGGCTTACAGCTAATTCAGAGTCAGATTTCCATTTGTGCTGCCACAGGTCGAGCTCTGAATTGGATTTAGACTGAACTCTCTTTGACATTTTCACATTACAAACTGGCAATCTTGCTATCATAAGGCAATGTTAGTAGAATGCCAGCACAAGCATGGGTAAGTGGTCATTACAGATTATTGAAACTTCAAAATAAATATGTAATCATGAAAATTATAGCTACAGATAAGATTACTGTATCTCTCTCATTTCAATTTCATCCATCAGTCTCTTCAATAGTTCATACATAGCTAAGATTAGAAACTTAAGGCACAAATAAACAAATTGGTTTGTCTTACTCTTGATTATATACTACTATATGTAGCTAAGTTAGACTGCTCCATTATAACCTTATAAGTTATAACTCAAATTCACCAAAGCTAATCCTTTCAACACTAGTTTTTTTTCATTTGTTCATTCAAAATTCATAAGTGAGTTGTATGAAATCGGTACATGAATTATTATATATTTTAATGCTTTACTAATCCCACAGGTGAGATAAAAGTGTTATTAAAGGCTAAGTTTAGAGTGAAGCCAGGCCCATCCCAGGAAATCCCAAATAGGATTATCAACTATAGCGAGTGATGAATTACAACTAGATTAATTCAAAGTTAACAATAAGTGTTTAATGAAAAGAAAGGGATGAAACTGTTAGTGAACTCTGCTTATACCAATAAGTCATTGTGCGTGTGTGTGCGTGTGTGTGTGGGGGGGTGGGGGGGGGGGGGGGGGGGGGTTGGGGGTGGGGGGTACAGATTAAAGAACTGTGATAGACTGTATTTAGTAGTGTGTGAGTAAGGATTGAGATTGTAAATGAATGTGGTAATTAGAGTTGATACATATTTCAATATTCCATGTGAATTCTTTATTAGTTATTTGTTCAGAAGCTCCTGTGTTGTGTCCTGAGATGTCTTAATAACATTTTTTCTAAATATATTCCATGTCTCTAGTGTTGTAGCTCAATTATCCCCTGAAATATTCATGACTTGATTGACCTTGTAATTATTAACCAACAATCTACTTCAAGATTATTAGCAAAGTTTGTCAATACAGAATTTTGACATTAAGCACTTTGCTCAGTTGTCCAGGTTTCATTTTCCCCTTCCCTATCCCTGCAGAGCAGTTTTATTATCTGTTCAGGTATTCAATGTGAAGGTCATTTGCTAGGAATTTTGTTTGTCTTTTTGGCACTCCAAAGGTACATGGTCAGATGAAGTGACAGAAAAAATAAGCTAAAATCAAACATGAAAGCATTCTAGAGCGTTGTACTTGTTTCTACTGGAGCTATGAAGCATAGGTAGAAGAGGCCTCTCACTCTTTCACCGCCCCATCTCATATGCTATTAATATATTCACAGGAAATAATAGCCCAATGATAATATTCATTAACTAAGCAAAAGAAAATACCATATCTTAAAACAAGATGACATTTTCTTTCTGCTTTCAGTTGATTCCATCCATTCCAGTATATTAAAAGAATTCAGTAAAACTCTTATATGACACAAGCCTTTTCACATGGCAGTAGCTATTGTAGCACTTGTGACATAACTGCTAAAAGAAAACACTGACAGATGCACAAAAAATGTGGAGCCGAAAAAAGTCAGAATACATAGCTACTCTTCATTTAAACAGTTTGAAAGTATTTAACCAGCTATAGACAATAGGCACATTAAGGCAAAATTTCTTGGAGTAAATAATGCAAATATTTTTGGTAGTTATAACTGAATCATGAAATATCTAATCATAACAAAAGTAAATGAATGCTGCCATTTGTTAAGTGTACAACTTTTGTTATCAGTGTATTATAGATGTTTGTAGCTGACACCATTGGGGTTTAATATAAATAAAAGAATTTGTTCTAATGAAATGAAATAACCAGATACTGCAGTATTATTGTCAAAGTGCGCACTTCATAACTATATAAGCATAAATTATACTATTGCTTCAAGCGCATCCTCTCCCTTTCCCCAATATCACTACTGCACTGTAATAGATACATTAGTAAAATGCATCTAATTTTTTTTATAAAGACCTTATTTGATGAGCTGTTAAAGTTTGTGATGTGACGTTTAAGTAGTAGAGATGTGAAAGTTCAAGTCAAGAGCAGAAAAGTTGTCAACGTAAGTATGCAATGTGTATGTGACATGTGTAGGTGTGTGCTAAAATAATATGAATTGCTTCAATTAGTGGAGACATTATTGTTCATAACAAACAAATTACAACTGATCCTTTATAATCTGCCAAGCATTTTTTGCTATAATAGTCTGAATAATGCATAATACACAAACAATTTTAACATATGGTACTATCAGCTCATGCTGATATTGCAGCGAGTCAATTCTTGTCAATTTCAATCTCATTATTTGCAACAACACTAATGAAACAGGAATATTTAAATAATAACATCATAACATAAACAATGGCAACAAGAAACAAAAATCTAAATAAATTGCAATGCTAAATTCAGATGTTTACTCACAACAACAGTAGATTTTGTGGACCTTTCTCCAAAAATGCATTTTAACCCTTTCGTTCCTGAATTGTTTGGACGCGCGCGGAAAAATCTAATTTTCTACCGCGGAATAGAGCATTGCCGTTTTATTTTTTTAACTCGATGCTGGCTGGGAAAACCCCATAGCAACCATATATCACTAAATAGACCAAGAGTTTGGGATTCCCCTCATTTTTTGATTGAGAAAATTGAATAATATTTAAGCTATCTACTAATACTTCAAAAAAAAAAATTTTTTTCCCCAAAAAAATCCACTTTTCCCATCAATAAAAAAATAAAATAAAATAGAAATAATATTGTTTGATGCATTATATACCAATATTATATTAGTTCAACAATAAAATATGTTGTTTGTTGTGTGTGGTGCTGATTGTGATCATGTAGGAGACATCTATGAGTGTCCACAAGGAACATATGCCATCGGACGTCGAGCTCCACTACAAAACAATTTCATATACACAAAAACACAGACAACAAAGATATTTGTAATACAAACAACAAAATATTCATGCTCCTATATAATTGCAACTTTATGATGTATTGTATGCGGTTTCATACAGGATTTTTGTTTGGGGGGGGGTTCCGAGTGTACTTCGCCACACTCATTTTTTGGAACCTACACTACTTTGATGCACATCTTTGCATATACTTCACACTGATGATCAGTGTTCGATCCTATGCACTAAATGGCTCAGTAATGATAGGAACATAATGGGATACAATATCAGACCAAAAATAAATGCTTCCAAAATGTTCATTTCTATTCAACTCCCAAAATTCTAAGTGGGGATCCCAGGGCTAGCCTCCTACTGTATGAACCCCTGGTATGTATACTCCATACTGTCCATGAGAGAAACAATCACCGTTGTATTGAGAAAGTGTAATTTGAAAATGAAAAGCAGTAGCTACAAGCACACACGTGGAATTCAACTTACGTGTCACATACTGAACGATCCCTCCCAGGTTAGGATCCGGAACCTCCATACAATACCAAAAAAACACAGACAACAATGATATTTGTAACACAACAGCTGGCCTCGCTGAATTGCCTCCCCCCCCGTCATTGCTTTTCACTGACATTCTTGTGCCATAACCTCCCACCCCCAACTGGACACCCAAATATCAGTAAGTTGAAATGAAACTTACCCGGCATGGATGATGTCACAGACCGAAAAAGACCCCCGAGTTCGTTCTCTCCCAGGTTGGATCCGGAAGTGCCACATACTGTTTGTTCATGGTTGCTCTCTCTCTCTTTCCACAAATGCACGCATGCACGCACACACACACACACACACACACACACACACACACACA
>WLWD01003991.1_pt1 | contig 16923 bp, 18 predicted proteins | sample 6712731 | NCBI WGS metagenome assembly WLWD01 (sample SAMN12718690, study PRJNA576275) | sponge metagenome | isolation source: marine sponge | host: Mycale hentscheli | place: New Zealand: South Island, Marlborough, Capsize Point | collected 2014-11-01
TAGTGCCACATCAGAAATAAAGTATATTGTATAAAACTCTGTGTGTGTGTGTGTGTGTGTGCATAGTTAACGATTACTTGAACCTAAGTATTTTGCATAAATGCTGGATAGATAAAATACAATCCTCCCACAATTCCTCAAACTCTGCTGCCCTGGTATGAAACATGGGGAAAAGATCCCGCAGTACTTTTTTTTAAACATCCAGTTTATCACACGCCAGAGGTGGCAGATCCTTCCTCCCCATCGATGTACTCCTTTGTAGAATGTCCTCCCCAAAAATGGAATACTAGGCCAACGTGCAAGCCAGCCTGCCAATTGTGCTGATTTTAATTAACTTAGAGTTCTTCCTCAGGATCACTTCTACTGGCTGCAGCTGGTCAGCACCTTCATTATTAGCAGGGGAGGAGGATGTTATGGTGGAAGAAAAAGAAGAGAGTATTAAGGGTGCCCGCACATAGCAACGCGCACCTATCAGATTGTTGTTGCTTGTTGTTATTATTGTTATTATTCGCCTTTAGATCCGGACATTAATTATTCCCCGCCAATACCCCACCATTCGATAATACGTGAGCAGAAACAATCGCGCAGTAGTAGCAGAAGTATACTTTGCGAAGTTGTGGTGTTTTAGTTTAGCTTCTTGTCGTCTCATATTCGTTTACAGCAACTCTCCATACGTCGTCTGAGCTCACACGGCAAGGTGCACCAGGCTGCCTCTCCTCCAGTAACCGTTCTCTGGAATCTGTGCACCTGAACTCAAGTGGATGGATCCACCAGGCTCGATTTCGAGCCTGGTGGATCCATCCACTTGATTTTCGCTTTCTAATAGCCAATATTATGTTAAACAAATATAAAATTACTACTTACCTCAATTTTCTGAGTATTGATAACTTCTGTACTTTGTACTATCAAATTGAAGTTACTTTGACTATCTGAATTACCGTGAATGTAATGGTCCATGCTGAATAAAACTGTTCCGCTAAATCTGACATGAAATATTTTGGTGAGAGAGTTCCAATATTTGTTTTAATGGAATCATAAAAAATTTGTATTAAAGTTTTATCCCCTCTATTCAAAATGCACCATGCCACAGGGAATCCTTCACCGTGCTCATCAACAACAACAAGTGTTATTAGGTTGAAGTCGTACCCATTCATACCATGTGTACTGTTCACACATACCACACTCTCAAAGCTAAACTGCTTCAACATGTCTGCTTACAATGGTGTTTGTATTCCTATTTTCACATTCTTTGCTAGAAGTTTGACCTTGCCCCTTGTAGAATAAAACTGAGTTTAGATTGTGTGTCATAATTTCTTCTACCGATACGTATACACTAGTTGCTTTATCCAAGTGTCTTCTGTTTTGGATGAAACTATATGCCTTCTCAATATAGCCATGAATTAGTGGCTTTCTCATACTCCTCTTTCCATGTATCGAACTCTGTTGTAAAATAAACACACAAACAAACTTTTTTTAAAAACATTAATCAGTCATCAGTGAGTAAAACAAGCTGCTGGTTTGTATTGTTTATCTACTCAAAGTGATGTTGCTAAATCGAAATATCACGCTCACCATTATTGGGTACATGTTAAAATGTTTTTACTCGATGAGTAGCTAAATACCATTGCTAGGAAGCCTGGAAGCAGTAGGCCAAGTCTCATCACTGCTGAAACTAGAGCACTGAAGTGCAAACCCTCAGCGCTAGTTAGCTAGTATGATAAAGAAGAGGAATGAATGAAAATAGGTAGGAAGAAAAGAAAAAGGAAGAAGAAAGAAGAAAAACAGTACAGGAAAGAAAGAGGAAATGAAAGGAAAAGGTAGAAAAGAAAAAGTCCAAAATCAAAATTCTGGCATATTAAAGGAACTTACTTCGTGACATACTGCTGTTTGATGCTGCTTTCAGAGCCTGGCTGGTTCCTACCTTCCAGAAGTGCCTGTTAACAGACAGAGTGACAGAACGAACGAATGACACTAGGACTACTGTAACCCTCTGGGCGCATGCGCGCTGAGGGTTAATTAAAATGATAGTGGAAGAACAGATGAGGCTGAATGATCCCACCACCACGCCCCCCAAGTGGAGGTCCCATAAGGTACTGTGGGTACATTGCCTCAGAACACATTAAAGTTGGAGGGGCTGTTATTGCAGGGGCTGTTATTGCAAAATTCAATTTTGTATTAGGGGTCACAAACAACTTGGGACGACCTTTAGCTTTGTCTTTTAACAAATCAGCTTTTCTTTTGTTGAACAGAGTGAACATGTAGGAAGTAAGCACAGCATAATAACTCTCAGAGTTAAACATCAGGGACAGGGAAATTTATGTTGCATGCAAAAATAATAACAGCAAGCACTTGAGTGCTGGTGTACTCCCTTACATGGCATGTGAAGAAAGTTCAGCTGCTTTAGGAACACCTATCTTCTCCCTGTGGTTCTAACTAAAACTGAACATCGTCATTTTGTGCACTGGATTTACCAGTGCTTTAAATTTTAATTAAAATTTAATTTGTCTATTGCAACATAGGATTATTATAATGATCAGTGGCTAATAGATAGAAAATGCATAGTCTGAGCTTACTGGCATGGCTAGGCATAGCAGTGAAAAGAACTCACAATTTGTTGGAGCTCTAATTATACTTTAAAACTTTTTAACATTTCTCCCATTACAAATTTATTAAAATTATTTGAAATAAGCACAACATGATAACAATAATGGTAATAAGAATAGTACCTGCAGAGCAACGGAAATAGTAATAGTAGCAGAAATTGTAGTATAGTGCAATGGATAAGAATAAATACATACTATTTCATCCTAAGTCTTTTACATAAATGTTGTATAGATAAAATACAATCTTGCCACACCTCTTCATACTCTATAGCATTTTTCCTAAAAATTGGAAATAAATCACGCAGGATTTCTTTCAATTGAGACATTTTCTCCCTTGAAAGGGGTGGTAACTCTCCTCTACCCACTGGAGTACACCTTTTAAGGTTATCTTCCCCAAAAATGGAATGCTGTGCCAACTTGCATGCAAGCTTACTCATATTACCAATTTTTATTAATTTTCTATTTTTGTTTAGCACCACTTCAACTGGCTGAAGTGGGCTCATACCCATAATTGGGGAGTTACAATGGGTATACGATGTAGAAGAAGTAGTAGTAGTCAAGGGAGAGTTGGTGGTGATGGGCTGGGTGGCAGTTAAAGGGGAGAAAGATGAAACTGATGGTTGCTTAAAAAAATTAGAGTGTGTGCTGGAAAAGTGGCTGGAAGTTGATGCGAAGGGTAAATTAGACATAGGAGTAGAAGTATGAAGATTGTGTGTCGAGGTACTAGAGGGAGAAAATAGATGTGTGGCCTGAGAATTACTAAAACGCTCCTTCAAATCCCGAATTTCTTTAATCATTTTATCTTGACTATTTCGCAGGTCGTCAATTTGTTGTTGCTGCCAATTTACTACAGCTTGCAGTAGTTCGCACACCACTCGTCAAACACATCTAGTTTTAGAAGCTATAGCTAAATTTAGTATAAAAAAATAGGGAAAAAAATACCTCTGCATCATGAAGAAGATCTTTGCTGGTTTGTCTCAGCTTCATTGACAATGTAACACATATAAGTGTTCCACACATATACATATATATAAATATATGTACTTCCGCTTCATATGGAGTGACACGGAGACACTGCAGGCACAAGTGTTCTACGTCCTCTGAGGGTGGCTCGGTAAAACCCCTGCAAATTTGGTGTTCCCAGACATCGCAATAATCGCAGCCGATCAGGTTATCATTGAACTAAATATAGATCAATAACTGAAACATGCTGTGCATAATGCCCAAGCTAATTTATAATGTGAGATATCAGGATTAAGTGAATTGATATCTAGCAATTATTAAAACATATACCACTAGAAGACGGAAGTACATTACGCCAACCGTCTCAGATGAATGTCACCACAAACCACCAATGTATGCTTTACCTTCAAGATTCTCATCATTATTTATACACTCTCTGTCTCCAGTTTCAGAAGAAATGAGCCTCTCATCTTCTATGTCAGTACGAGATAATTGCAGTATTGTGCGATAGATGTGTTCCAGAAGAGACAGAATTTTTGCGGAATCTGAAATGTATCAATATTTTATGCATTTGACTCTAACATTTTGCAATTAGTAAACTATCGTGCAGCATCACAGGTTTGGCCACAAGACACTGAATGAGAGCTGATGGCTTTTGCTGTATTGACTGTTGTTCTTTAGTACAAAAATTCTGCATTTTAGTTACAATTAGCTAATATTGCGCCTTTTTTTTTTTTTTTGCCTTTTGTTTTCTTTTAAACCTACGCTGCTTTACCTCGCCAATTCCAACAGCTTTTTATAGTTAATTGCATTTTGCCTTATCTTTCGTACTTTTACTTTTTCTTACTTTCGCCTTCCTTTTGAAACATATGCCACCTTCCCTAGTCTACTATTACATCTGCTTTTTAGTTACAATTAATCACTTTCTACTGAATGTGATGACTCTTTACCCAATATAATAGTACGCCTGTGTGTCAGTAACCCCCTAAATATTTAGTGGTTAAAGATTGACAAACCAGCAAGACAGTCCATTTCTGACTCTGAACCTAAAAATGGCAAACACTTATTTTGTACTATTCTATATCTACTATATTCTAAATCTTATCTGGAGCAATCCTTAACAACGCTGCGGTAAAGGGATCTTTCTGCTGTCACAACTTGTGCAGGTGTTCCATCACACTCTCCAAATTTTTACGTTTCTGGACGTCTGACGAATTTGCAGATCGCATGATCAAATTGCTGTTCTGCTGACATTTCCAACAGAGATGAGACATTGGACGCACCTGTACTATGTCAGGCAGCAACGTCTTCCACAAATGACAAAAAGTACGGTAAGCAACAGCATGAAAGTCCTCACCAGCTCTTGTTGCAGCCTCATACATTCTCCAAATCTCCTTCTTGGATTTACTTGAGGGAAGGAGCTTCAAGTCGCTACTTTTGTATCCTGGAATGCGTCCAGGAAGAAGAATGGAATTTTCCTCAGCATAGTGTTCGATGGAAGAGAAGGAAAGGGCATTTGATGGAAACCGTTAGAAATTCCCATGAACTCGAGGTAGTGTGCCTTGTGTCTGAAAACTTGCAAGGAGATTTTTTAATCTTTTTGAGCTGATCCTATGCAAAAAAAGAAATGTCCGTAGGCACACACCGGCTTTCCTTGATGATAGTACGAACAGTATGCTCTTACACGAGCAGTAGCACTATGTCTAGACTCAATTGACACTGTGTCGCTGTTGTTCGTAAATTCTAGTAATTGGCCTAAAATGAGCAAGTCCAAATCATCATGAGGCAATTCCTGGCAGTGCATTCGTACCTCCTTAATGTGGCCAACAAAAAATTGCTGAATGCAATTCTTGCCATTCCACTTCGAACATCCACAACCATTCTCTCCTGAAGTCGGATATGGCCTTGTCATCGTTAATGTCTTGAGGTCTACATTCCAAATTCATCCTGGAGAGTCTTCCCAAGGCTGCCTCATAGGGGTTGGAATCGGTGGCACTATGATCCTCTTCATCTGTCAGAAATTCTTCGGCGTCAGCAATATCAGAGCTAATGTCACAGTCATCTTCTACCACAGCATCATACTCGAGCATTTCATCCATATAATCACTATTACTATTTTCTTCCATACCTTCCATGTCTGTAATATAAGATGAAAAATGCATTGTATTATGAAAAAGAAGAAAAAAGAATTACCATTAAATTTTAGGCTAGGTTCGTCCTCATCATCCTCTCTACTAGTGAAGTAATCCTCCATAACAGCTTCTAGTTCTTGTTGATCACTGGGTGAGTAGAGGCTAAATGAATTCAAAGCTTTTGCTGTAGCGCACTCTTTACTACTCGCAGCCATTGTTAAACTCCGGCGCTTTAACCGTTTCTATGATGACAGAGCGTTGGCGTAATTGAGTTTTAAATAAGACACTCTCATACACCAACTAAATTAATAATTAATAGATCCTCCTTGCCAAGCCTTACAGTAACAACTGTCTCTTGTCTGCTCCAATCTGTACTTTGAGTTTGTTTTCTCTGCAATTTAGTTACATAATCTCACTAGCCACACCCTCTCTTCTACACACACTGTGGGTTTGGTCTGCTGTTTGCCAAGTTCAATCCATTCCTTTCAGTTATAGAATCATATATTATAATTTTTTTAGGACTTCCACTGCCATAAAATGCATCTTCTGGAAACATGATTTAACTTAGTTATTCCTTGATGAATAACGGTAGCACTTTCTGCTGAAGTCACCTCCAGCTGCTAATATTATGAGAAGAGGATGATACTGAGTCAGAATATGTACAAGCATAATGAGATAATATGCTTCAAGCAATGGTTGAGTTACCAGATTATGGTTGTGTGACAAAAATGGGAGTACTAACAGTAGGATTGAAGAGATGCATGATTTTATCATTTGCACTTACATGCTCTCTTTTCTCATATTTAATGCACTATAAGTTCCTGTCATTTTATTTGTGTGTGTGTGTGTTATCTAATTGTCAAGGGAATTTACATTCCAGAGTAGATTCAGTGTGGCAGTAAACGTTCATTTTAGCCTTCTTGGGAAAATTTGTGAATATCTAGGTGTGTTATCGGAGTTGGTTTAACTTTCTCTATTTTTTGGGGAGCAAATGACTATATGCAAGCGCCTTTCTTCTTTCTTTGGACCACACCATGTGGCCACTTTTAAAACCATGGAGGGTGCTATGCCCATAACCACAAACTTCTCAGTTTTGAGCTAGCTAGAGAGCCATCACATAACTCTTCATGATAATACAAAGATTACACATTTTAAAGCATATTATTATATTATATGTTTATAAGTGGTTAAAATATATTGGTTAAGATAGATAAGTTATTTAAATATAAGTGGTTAAGATAGATAAGTTGAAACTTGGAAATTCCTCTTTCTGGCCCCAAACAACCCAATCAAAGTGTTTTGTGCATCTGTAACTCCTCCCCCTTTGATTTGAGCCCCATACCCCCTGTCTAACAAATTCGGACGCTTCAACCACTTTATAGTGTAAAAATAAAGACTTTTTGCAACAAAAAAAAAAGTTACAAGTGTGCACACATGTTGAGTTAGTGAGGATATACTTGTACATAACGAGACAGGCCACTTCTTATCCCGCAGAACTTCAGAATACTCCCACCTACTACACTCCCAGCACGCTCACCCCAACTCTCTGCAACTTTCTCTGGATGTTTACCACATGTGACACTCAGGTGGAACAATGCGAAAAGGCAGCCACACCCGAAATTACTTAATGTGCATGATATTTATAGCTAAGTGGTTAAGATAAGTTATTTAAATACTATAATGTATTTGGATTTGTTGTATTGCTGTCTACACAAAAAAGTGCATCATATCATAACAGCTACAGGTTAAACCAAATGACTTACCTATTTCTTTTCTTCTTCTTCTTTTTTATTGTTTACAACTTTTTGTATTTCCTGAGCCACTGGCGGCTCAGTCTCGTCTTCATTTACATTCTGTCTTCCATTCTAACACAATTATATCACAACTGATACAATTCTTCTCCTAAATAAATCTACTCACTTGTTCTGCCATTGGTTCTGGTTCCATTATTAACAATACTGATAGCAGGTGACAAATCTAACCGCTAAGTAGCTACTGACATGGAGGGTGCTAGCTATGCCCATAACCACAAACTTCTCGTTATTTAATTTTTCTTTAATTTTGTCCAGTTTTCCTATGTAATAGCACCCTTTTATCATTTGCACTTACATGCTCTCTTTTCTCATGTTTTATGCACTATAAGTTCCTGTCACACATTAGTACAGTTTGTGTGTGTGTGTGTTAATTGTCAAGGGAATTTGCATTCCAGAGTAGATTCAGTGTGGCAGTAAACGTTCATTTTAGCCTTCTTGGGAAAATTAGTGAATATCTAGGTGTGTTATCGGAGTTGGTTTAACTTACTTTCTCTATTTTTTGGGGAGCAAATGACTATGCGAAGTTACCTGTTTTATTTTTTTTTTAATGCCTTGGAAAGAATATCTGGGCGTTACTCCAAAACACTGAGGTTTGATTTAATTGCCAGGATAACTGGGCAGGGCTTCGCCTGGCTAAGGATAAGCGACTTAGAGCTACCCAAGTGCCAAGGTTGCGTGTTGTAGGGGGCAACTAATAGTTTTATCAAATACTAGTGATGCGCTCTAATATGCATGTTATGTTCCCTGTAATTGCAGCTATTCCATGCATGCTTGGTGTGGCTACAAAATACTCTTGCAGTACAAAAAGTAGTGGGGATATTAGCTTCTTGTTCACATGGTGTGGCTGCATTTTCAGTGTATTCAAGAGTAGTTGAGTCCACAGTTGTACAGCAACTTCCTCTTCTGGCATTGTAGTAGGGCCTCCTGCTGCAGCTGGACCAGCTCTGTGGACTACTTCCATCTTTTCTTTCTAGTTTTCTAGTCTCTTTTCTATTGTCATCTAAAGATGATCTTTTCAAGGCACCGCCCTTCTGGGTAGAACCCCGCCCTCTGGAGGTGGGTTGCCGAGCGTGCTGATCGATGACTTGGTGAGCGTTGTCTTCGCGCCCCCTGGTTTGGTGTCGCCAGGGGGAAACTAAATCTCCGTGCTGATCTTGCTTCATTGTCATTCGTCCTGACGGACTTTAGACTCCGCAAGTAATAATGATGGGTGTGCCCATCGCCCCGCCCCCAGGGGGAGGTCCCGCCCCTTCCAGATGTGCCCCTGTCATCTAAAGATGATCTTTTCAAGGCACCGCCCTTCTGGGTAGAACCCTGCCCTCTGGAGGTGGGTTGCCGAGACTTATTCTTTTGATAGAAGCTCATTGGCCAAAAGTTAACCGCACCCACTACTTAATTGTAAGTACAAAAAACTTTAATTGAGTAAAATGGGATGGGGACTCAGGATGTTTCGAGTTGTGAACTCTTCGTCATCCGTTACCACGAAATTGTTCTTTTATGACATTTTAAAAACATTAATAATCAGAAGGGAAAAAAAAATTAGGAATGGCTGTTCATCTTAATGATTTTTTTTGATTTTTTTTCCCTCCTTTTCTTCTTTTCTGTTTTTAGGCATTTTCTTAAATACTTCTCCCACTTAGTGTCACCCTCCCACCAAGCAAATCAATCCTCTGTGTCTCGCGTGTGCCCATGACCGCATTATGTAAGGCGCAATTAAAATTTTTATTCGCGTGTTAATCGGTTAACCAATTCTCTTGTTCTTTCTGCTATCATTCTGTCACTTCTTCTGTTCAAGGATACGTATTTTAGATGAAAGGCTTCTACATACATATTCGTGTTATTAAAGATTCTTTTTTGATATCATACTTCCCATTCCTCTTTTCTTTTTATGTAACACTCGAAGTATTCAGCAAACTCACAGGTAGTATCAGAGTCCTTTAAATTCTGCACAGTCTTTTCCAATAGAACTTCAAACATACGTTCATCAGTCTCCTCTAAGAGTACTCTGAGATTATGATAAATAGTAACTCTAAGCTGAGTGTCAGTCAATTTTTTTCAGTTTTTATCTCCACGCACGATCTACATGCCATGAGCATAATAACTTTTGTTGCAGTATTGGGGTGTATTAAAAATGTTTCTTTGTCTCTGAGAGATTCCATTACTAATTTATTTTCACTCATTAACATTTGTTTTTCTAGCATTAGTGCTTTCTTTTATGGATAAGAATAAATGCATACTATGTCATCCTAAGTCTTTTACATAAATGTTGTATAGATAAAATACAATCTTACTACACCTCTTCATACTCTATAGCATTTTTCCTAAAAATTGGAAATATATCACGTAGGATTTCTTTCAATTGAGACATTTTCTCCCTTGAAAGGGGTGGTAACTCTCCTCTACCCATTGGAATGCTGTGCCAACTTGCATGCAAGCTTACTCAAAGTACCAATTTTTATAAATTTTCTATTTTGTTTAGCACCACTTCAACTGGCTGAAGTGGGCTCAACCCATAATTGGGGAGCTACAATGGGTAGAGGATGTGGAAGAAGTAGTAGTAGTCAAGGGAGAGTTGGTGGTGATGGGCTGGGTGGCAGTTAAAGGGGAGAAGGCAGTGAAAGTCTCGGTGGCAGTTAAGGGGACAAAGGTGAAACTGATACAAGCATAATGAGATAATATGCTTCAAGCAATGGTTGAGTTACCTGATTATGGTTGTGTGACAAATAGAGGAGTACTAACAGTAGGATTGAAGTGATGCACTTCAGCTCACATACTTCCACCTCTAATGTTAATGGGTCTAAAAAAAATCGTTAGTATTATTTAATTTCACTTTTGCAGCTGGTACTGCTTAAAGTGGGTGAATCCAAGAATTCATAAATGTCAAACTCCACAGAGTCATTTCTCATAAAATTACAATTTTTTTCTTTTACAAAGAATGAATAAAGGACAATCCTCGCAATTATGGATGGAAAGAATGTAATGGAGAAAAACCAAATATTCTCTTTACAAAATACTCAGAACTTACAAATGAATTTATAAAACTTAATCTATTAAAAGAAAACAATTATATAAAAATACTATTATTATTATTTTATTTTTATTTTATTATTATTATTGTTGTTGTTGTTAATCACCATAACAACAATCATAATTATTATTAATTTATTATGATTTTATTATTATCATTATTGCTACTATCATTGCTAAAATAATGAAGCACCAGGAGGTGCGAAGTATGTCCACCAGAACATCTCAATAATGTAGATGCCAGCACAGAATAGGATTAAATAAGCCACATACAATAGCTACGTAACCATACTTGTAATGTAGCATGCATGGTGCTAAATGTTGACATACTGGTCACTGATTATGGTATTTCATTATTATATTATCAATTCCAAATTAGCTACAAGTTGAATTAAACTACATATGTAGTAGCTGAATTATTGGATGTGAATATTTAATGAAACATTTTAACTTTATATATGAGCAAGAAATAATTAAGTTTTTAAGAATGTAAGCAAAATAAGTTAAATAAATGAAAATGTGTTTTGAATTAAATTAGTAAGGAACAATTCTGATAGCTAGCTAATTATGAAATGTGAAGAATAAATGGGTAAAAAATAATTTTAAGAGATGAAAATGACACTAAAAAAAGAAAAACAGTTTGACTCTGGCAAAACAGCAAGCAAATAGAAAAGTTTCAGCTACACTTGGTGCACAACCACAACAATTATCTTTTTTATTTGTGATGTAGTCAATCTGAGAAATAGGTTTTGCCATTAACAGTTCCTTTACAGTTACTTTATGATCTGACGGAAGGTTTGCCAGCTGGTTTACAACCTTGCCATATGCAGAGCATGCAACATGATCTACAGCTCCATCATCACCAACCAATCGCAACAATACTTTGGCTGAAACTTGTGTCTTGCATTTTTGCATACATTTTGCACATATCTTGCTATCATTCTAGCCCTATAATGTATATATGCAGTAGCAAAAAACTGCTAAATATTTGGACATGTGCGCAGAATACGCGTCAGTTGCATACAAGTGTAAAATAAGTGCAAACTGCACACATCTGTGCTTGAAAACTAAATATGTGCAAAACGCATGCAACATACAAATACCATATTTAATTGGCATGCATGCAGCATGTGTGCAATAATATTATTTTAAGCGCACATGCTGCATGCGTGCATTCGTAATACAAGAATATGGCATTTTACATGCGTGCAAACTTTTTTCCTCATAAAATGTTGTTTATTATATTAACGTATTATAATTTTTATCAAACTTGAAGTGCATGGAATATATAGTTCAGTGTTCATTGTCAGTGGTCATTTTTTCATTCTTGCTGAGCAACACGTGCTGTTGACAGTTGAATTGAATTCACTATGGGATATCTGGGGTGTCAGGGTAGAGTTCCATTATAAAACCTAATAAATACATTTTGAAATCGGCGATCAGACGAATCAAGATTCAGCAACGTTTAAAGTACAGCCTCACTCAATTTATACTCAGAGCTTCACAAAGTTGGACGCAAGACATTAATTGCGATACGGGTGACTCTTCAAGCAAAAAATTTGAAAGAAAACTATTCAAGGATTTCGTGTTTTATGAAACAATAGTGTCCCTATTTAAAGAAGCTTGAGAAATATTTGCTCTACATTATTTGACACTATTCAAGTGAATCAGCATGCGATCCAACATGTGGTCCTGGTCTTTCGGCCTCAGTTATAGGATAGGATGATTTCTGTGAGCACTTGTGGGCTTTTTTTTTTGTAATATTTTTTCTCCCTCTTGGTATATGTAATCAATATTTTGCTTGGTTCATGCAGTATACATGTTATACTTTAGCCCTAGCGATACCAATACTTAGGATATAAAGTTTAGTGACTGTGTCTAGTGAAAACAGGCAATTATGAGGTCATATGTGATAATATTTTTTAGTATTCTTGAATCTCAGAACTAATCCGTCAAAGTATTAAGACACATTAGCTCCACAAAAACAAATACACCACGTCAATGACTTGTACAGAGTTGAACAACTTGATTTGTTAAAGTTCAAACTCTTTAAATTTTGAAAGCTCCACTTAGCTGGATTATTTGTGACGATTAACAACTAATTTGTAAATATTTATGTATATTCACTTGTATTTGCAAAGTTTCGTTAAATTATATCAAGTGAACAAGTGTATGTGAAGGTGCTGTGTGTTACAAGGACTGCTTAGCTGATGAAAAATCTTTACCTTTATTGACAGGTTAGGTTTTTGTCTCTGACCATCTGATTTTTTTGCCTACACAGTTACGTCTTGTGTACTTATTGAGTCCATTTTCTAACTGATAGCATTCAAATGGCAAATTTACATTTGGTCCTATATTGAAGATAACCATTGTACATTGTCGACTTGTTCAAGGTGTGGCCACTTTTAAAACCTTTTGAGCTAGCTAGATAGCCATCACATAACTCTTCATGATAATACAAAGATTACACATTTTAAAGCATATATTATATAAGTTTATAATTGGTTAAAATATATATTTTAAGTGGTTAATATGGAGTTAAGATATATAAGTTAATATGGACAGTTAAGATAAATAAGTTATTTAAATACTATAATGTATTTGCTCTTCTGATGGTGGTGGTATTGCTGTCTACAAAAAAAAAGTGCATCGTATCATAACAGCTACAGGTTAAACCATAATGACTTACCTATTTCTTTTTCTTCTTCTTCTTTTTTTCTGTATTAAAATGAAGTAAATTATGAGAATTTTAATACTATATATCTATTCACTTTATTGTTTGAAATTTGTTTTATTTCCTGAGCCACTGGCGGCTCAGTCTTCTCTTCCTTTTGTCTTTGTCTTCCATTCTAACACAATTATATCACAACTGATACAATTCTTCTCCTAAATAAATCTACTCACTTGTTCTGCCATTGGTTCTGGTTCCATTATTAACAATACTGATAGCAGGTGACAAATCTAACCGCTAAGTAGCTACTGATCATGCGCAAACTACACAAAACCGATGGTAGTCTCGCCGAGAACATTTCTCCCGCCTTTTACTGTTGCACGTACTGCGCAGCTTTTCTGAGTTAGTTGTATAAAAACCAATCAAGCAGTCACATTTGCCACACCTTCAATATTGGGTGGGGTTTAGTTTCTCCTTACCCTTTTGGGTATGGAGCCCTTCTGAGCTGAGCTCTTCATTAGGGAAAATTAAACCACGCCCACTTGACAACTTTAAGAAATTACTTAAAATTACTTTAATTGAAAAGATGGGTTGGGAGCCAGAGTTGGGGTTGATTATGATTACAATCGTAATCGATTACAATCGATTACAAGGTTTTGCGTCTAAGCCGGAGAAGGCCCTAACAGCGAGAAAACGTCGATACTGTGCGGTGGTCGAACTAACAATTCTCCGCGAGACAACTTCGAATAGGACGGCTTCAATTTTTTTTAACCCGAAAAGCTCCGCCTCTGGAGCCTGTAAACAAAAAATCGGAACGTTTTATTGGATAAACGATTTTTTATATTTCTTTGAGCGAGACATACGGTGAGCGAGAAAGATTAAAACGGTAACGCGGTCGAACGGAACGGCCGTTTTTCAACATACGGCGTACCGTTTTTTCCCCGTTTTTTAATTTTGCGACGGCCGTTCTACGGAACGGAATTCGAAACTTTTTTTTGACTCCTACTGTACCTTGATCCCAACACATTTTTCAGAATCATTTTCTAGAGTTGTCAAGTTGCTACATTGTGCTTCTCGAGTTTGCCTTACATTGGACATTTGGACAAACAGGCAAACACGGTCATACCTTGGTGCGACAGCTCATTTTATTATTGATTTCAACTTGAGTAGTGTGATGTTGGCATGCCGTCGCTTCTGGGGTTCTCATACTGGCGAGGCTATATTATTGCAATCTAACTAGCCCCACTCTCAATGAGGAAGAAGACCCGTTAGATTTTTGGAGGCATAACCACACTCGGTATCCAGAATTGACAAAGCTAGCCTGCAACTACCTCCATTCGCCAGCATCAAGTGAACCAGTGGAACGACTTTTTTTCATTGCTGGGAAAATATTTCGACCAGAAAGATGCCGTCTATCCGATGAACTTTTTGAAAAACTTATGTTTCTTCGTTGCAACAATCATTAATTTTTGACATTGTAATCGTAATCATAATCGTAATCAACACACTAATCGTAATCATAATCATAATCGTAATCAATGTTTCGTAATCATACTGTAATCGTAATCATAATCATGTTACCGTAATCAACCCCAAGTTTGGTTGGGACTCGACGTTTCGACCTGGGGGGTCTTCGTCAGGAGTAAGGAAAGTGAAAATCTGGTCGTAATTCTCTTGTTCTTTCTGCTATCATTCTGTCACTTCTTCTTCTGTTCATGGATACGTATTTTAGAACATGATGAAAGGCCTCTGCATACATATTCATGTTTATTAACCCTCTCACCGGCAGATTAAATTCAGAGATCTATTTTTTTAGACTAATAATTAAAAAAAAATTCATATAAAATCAGGACTTCAAAAAAGTACCTAGCAACCATATATCTCGTGAAAGTATATTTGATAATAAACAATTGTGGTTTATTTTAGTTGCCTGGCAACAAGCCACAATGTGGTTGTAGTGACCACAACATATGTATTTCCAACAAAATGACTTCTATGCAGTCTACAATACCTTAAGAATGTTTCTTATTTTTACAATATATATATTTTTTACCTATGTATTTATTATAAAAACACACAGCCATCTCTGTCAGCTATTGCTGTTGCCCACCGAGCACCCCGAGGAGGTGTGGCTGCAAGCTCGGCAATAATGTACAGAATGTTCAGCATATATCCACTAGAATTCATTATGTACAATAATAGACCAAATTTACAGTCTTTTATGTAACTACTGCCACGGCAGCCCATCCTTTAGTGCCTTGTCCAGACCTCACTCCTCACTGTCCAGGCATTAAACAGTATTAAATTTGGGGGAGAAGCTTCCCCCCACCCCCACCTTACCTTCCGTGACCTTTCTTTAATAAACCTCACTGACAAAATAGCGTGTGGGGGGAAAACACTACTAGATAGCTCCGAGCAATGTATTGTCTAGACACTATGTAAGCATCAAACTAGTTGTTGTTGTATCTTAGCCAGAGAAGCCAGAAATATGCTGACCTTGGCCAATTTTTTTTGGACAGTTTGGTCACAAAATTTTGACCATGTCCGAAAAAGTCGGACCTTGGCCGAAAAACTTTGTACCATGGCTTTTGGACAGTGTCCATAAACAATTGGACAGTGGCCAGAAAATTGTGGACTGAAAAATATTTCCCCATTTTAGATTTACGAATGGGCAACTGTCTTAGTGGTCCATCAATTGAATGGTAACCATGGCGCCTGATTGGGAGAGTACGGTATATTGGAGCACCCAATGGTTAGTCCTACTTGGTTGTGCACTAAATTTTGTCGAGTGCTAAGTAGGTATTGGAAAATTTCAAAATAATTTTGTTGATACTTCTTTACAAATATTAACTAATAAAAGCTAAGTCAACGTAGGTAGTATAATTTAATAACATTATAAGATGTTTCGTACCCAAGAAAATTAAGAAGAAAACTTCAAACAATGTGGTGATATTAAATTATACTACGTACAGTTAAAAATTCTTATACCATGGTTGCTGCGGTAACACCCATGGATTAAAAGTGATATTTTCCTGGTGATTTTTCCTGGGGCTATGTTATTTTCCCGGTGATTTTTTCTGGGGCTATGTTATTTTTCCTGGTGACTTTTACTATAACATTTGAATAGATTTAACATTTAGTATTAGCTAGTTACACTTAGTACAATGTTATAGCTACAATAATATGAAATGATTAAGGGAATATCAAGTAAAATAAACTTTAAGCTAAGCTGGTGTGTTCTGTTTATTCAGAAATAAACTCCTGAAATTCCTTTTCACTTAGGTAGTAGTCGGTTGACCTTTGGACTGGAGTGGCATGAATGTTAATGGTGCATCCGTGCAAGTTATTGAACGAAAAACCAGACTGTTGAGGATAATTTAGAGTGTTACTTGTGTGATTATTGCTAAAGAAGGGATTGCTGAAGGAAAAAGTAGCACTAGGGTTTGGTGTACCATTACTTAAAATGTCAGATATAACTTTGTGCTGTTTGTCATTATTCCTTTCATAAGTACGTAGTGCTTCCAAAGATTTGTGTCCTGTTCTCTCCTTAATTAGCTTTTCTGGTACTCCCATCTCAAACATTTGAGTTGCAGATGTAGCCCTCAAGCTGTGGTTGCTGATAGGTCCTCCTTGAATTCCAGCTAAGGAGCACATTTTTCTTAACTTTAAGTCTAGAGTATTCTTACCAACTGGCTGACTTCCTAAGTACCATG
>WLWD01004823.1_pt1 | contig 16916 bp, 6 predicted proteins | sample 6712731 | NCBI WGS metagenome assembly WLWD01 (sample SAMN12718690, study PRJNA576275) | sponge metagenome | isolation source: marine sponge | host: Mycale hentscheli | place: New Zealand: South Island, Marlborough, Capsize Point | collected 2014-11-01
ATGTAATTAGCATATTTTAGAGTCGGACGTGTCCAGTGGACTATAATGAAACGAGAGAAACTGCCGGGGACCATGTAATTAGCATATTATAGAGTCGGACGTGTCCAGTGGACTAAAATGAAACGAGAGAAACTGCCAGGGTCTATGTATTTGTCTTATTTTAGAGTCGGACGTGTCCTGTGGACAAAAATGAAACGACAGAAACTGCCGTGGACCATTTAATTAGCATATTTTAGAGTCGGACGTGTCCAGTGGACTATAATGAAACGAGAGAAACTGCCGGGGAACATGTAATTAGCATATTTTAGAGTCGGACGTGTTCAGTGGACTAAAATGAAACGAGAGAAACTGCCGTGAACCATGTAATTAGCATATTTTAGAGTCGGACGTGTCCAGTAGACTAAAATGATACGAGAGAAACTTCCGCGGACCATGTAATTAGCATATTTTAGAGTTGGACGTGTCCAGTGGACTAAAATGAAACGAGAGAAACTGCCAGGGACCATGTAATTGTCATATTTTGGAGTCGGACGTGTCCAGCAGACTAAAATGAAAGGAGAGAAACTGCCGGCGACCATGTAATTAGCATATTTTAGAGTCGGACGTGTCCAGTGGACTAAAATGAAACGAGAGAAACTGCCAGGAACCATGTTATTAGCATATTTTAGAGTCGGACGTTTCCAGTGGACAAAAATGAAACAAGAGAAACGGCCGTGGACAATGTAATTGTCATATTTTAGAGTCGGACGTGTCCAGTGGACTAAAATATAACGAGAGAAACTGCCGTGGACCATGTAATTAGCATATTTTGGAGTCCGACGTGTCCTGTGGACTAAAATGAAACGAGAGAAACTGCCGTGGACCATGTAATTAGCATATTTTAGAGTCGGATGTGTCCAGTGGACAAAAATGAAACGAGAGAAACTGCCGTGGACCATTATTAGCATATTTTAGAGTCGGACGTGTCCAGTGGACTAAATTGAAACGAGAGAAACTTCCGGAGACCATGTAATTTTCATATTATAGAGTCGGACGTGTCCAGTGGACTAAAATGAAACGAGAGAAACGGCCGTGGACCATGTAATTAGCATATTTTAGAGTCGGACGTGTCCAGTGGACTAAAATGAAACGAGAGAAACTGCCGGGGACCATGTAATTAGTATATTATAGAGTCGGACGTGTCCAGTGGACTAAAATGAAACGAGAGAAACTGCCAGGGACTATGTATTTGTCTTATTTTAGAGTCGGACGTGTCCTGTGGACAAAAATGAAACGACAGAAACTGCCGTGGACCATTTAATTAGCATATTTTAGAGTCGGACGTGTCCAGTGGACTATAATGAAACGAGAGAAACTGCCGGGGACCATGTAATTAGCATATTATAGAGTCGGACGTGTCCAGTGGACTAAAATGAAACGAGAGAAACTGCCAGGGACTATGTATTTGTCTTATTTTAGAGTCGGACGTGTCCTGTGGACAAAAATGAAACGACAGAAACTGCCGTGGACCATTTAATTATCATATTTTAGAGTCGGACGTGTCCAGTGGACTAAAATGAAAGGAGAGAAACTGCCGGGGACCATGTAATTAGCATTATTTAGAGTCGGACGTGTCCAGTGGACTAAAATGAAACGAGAGAAACTGCCGTGGACCATGTAATTAGCATATTTAGAGTCGGACGTGTCCAGTGGACTAAAATGAAATGAGAGAAACTGCCGGGGACCATGTAATTAGCATATTATAGAGTCGGACGTGTCCAGTGGACTAAAATGAAACGAGAGAAACTGCCAGGGACTATGTATTTGTCTTATTTTAGAGTCGGATGTGTCCTGTGGACAAAAATGAAACGACAGAAACTGCCGTGGACCATTTAATTAGCATATTTTAGAGTCGGACGTGTCCAGTGGACTAAAATGAAACGAGAAAAACTGCCGGGGACCATGTAATTAGCATATTTTATAGTCGGACGTATCCAGTGGACATAAATGAAATGAAAGAAACTGCCGTGGACCATGTAATTAGCATGTTTTAGCGTCGGACGTGTCCAGTGGACTAAAATGAAACGAGAGTAACTGCCGGGGACCATGTAATTAGCATATTTTAGAGTCGGATGTGTCCAGTGGACAAAAATGAAACAAGAGAAACTGCCGTGGACCATGTAATTAGCATATTTTAGACTCGGACGTGTCCAGTGGACTAAAATGAAACGAGAGAAACTGCCGTGGACCATGTAATTAGCATATTTTAGAGTCGGACGTGTCCAGTTGACTAAAATGTAACGAGAGAAACTGCCGGGGACTATGTAATTAGCATATTTTAGAGTCGGACGTGTCCAGTAGACTAAAATATAACGAGAGAAACTGCCAGGGACCATGTAATTAGCATATTTTAGAGTCGGACGTGTCCACTGGACAAAAGTGAAACGAGAGAAACTGCCGGGGACCATGTTATTAGCATATTGCAGAATCGGACGGTTTTGTGAGCAATACAACATTGTCAACCCCTTCCCAGTGTCTGAGATGCTATTGTGTAATTTTGCGGCATTTCTCGCGGATCAGGGCCTGGTGCCACAGACAGGAAAGAGTTACCTAGCTGCCGTGATAAACATGCAAATTTCGCTGGGACTACCGGACCCCCATGACCAATCCTCCATGCCGATGCTGAAGAGGGTGCAAGCCGGCATTAAGCGGGTGAGGGCGGTGTCAAGAGCTCCCTCATGCAATCGCCTGCCCATCACAGCTACAGTGCTGGAGCAGATTTGGGCGCACTTGGCAGCTACAAGCCATCCTCACAAGGAGCTGCTTGGGGCAATATCATGCACTGCGTTCTTCGGGTTTTTCAGATTGGGAGAGCTACTGCCAGCATCTACCAGCGTGAAACAGGACACAGCGGTGATCAAATGGGGTGATGTGGCGGTTGACAGTCATGAGAACCCGAGGATGGTCCGAGTGCTCCTTCGTCGGTTGAAGTGTGACCAGTTTGGTGTGGGGGCAGACATCATTTTGGGGCGGACGGGTCGATCCCTTTGCCTGGTCACAGCGGCGCTACAATATTCAGCCATCCATGGTTCGAAGCCTGGCATCTTTTTCTGTCAACCAGATGCCAAGGTGGTGACGAAGGCCTGGTTTACAGAGCAGCTGCGCTCTGTTCTCTCTGCGATGGGTCTGCTTCAGCAGCTGTATGCAGGTCACAGCTTCAGAATTGGTGCGGCGACCATAGCAGCAATGGCAGGGGTAGAGGACGCTACGATACAGACCTTGTGCCGATGGCAAAGTGCGGCATACCTGCAGTATGTGAGGATGCCAAGTGAGCAACTGGCCAGGCTATATTTAGTTCTGGCGCAGAGCACTTAACCAGTTAGCTGTGTATCTTACTGCGTATTTTTCGGATGTCATAATGGTTTACATGTTATAATATTCTTAGTCCTTTACCTAACAACTATTGCTTTGGGGGGATAGGGCCCGTAAACTGCCTTCTTGGGGGGGATGTAAGCAACCCCTGATTGGCACCAAATGGGGCGGGGTGTTGGGTCGCTCGCTCGTCGTGACGTGGAGAACCTCAACCAGTGGACAGCCTGCGATTGCTGCCACCAGAGTCGCGTAAATCAAAGGACGAATCCCACAACGTATTGTGCCTTTTGAGTTTAGTATAATTGTTACGACTGAAATGCCACGTGGACCACGGAGTTTATATATCCAACAGCTCACGTGACACTCCCACAATAAACACAACAACCAACACATCGCTATAAGTTCCAAATATGGACACAACACATATCTCGTAAAACTTAACATCACGCACACCTTTAATTCCATTACACGCACACTTAGCAATAATAACATACAACATAACGATATAGCACACGCATAGTTCGTTCATCTCCTTCGTCCATGTTCATGTGGGCCTTGGCTTGATCTTAGGCCCACATCTCCCCCTCCCTCAAAGAGACGGGTGACGTCGTCACAGTCCGACACGTTCTCTGCCTTCTTAGTCTTCTCTTTGTCAGATCCACACGTAGACACCTCTCCAGGCACGCACTCGTTCGACATCTCAGATCCTTGCACATCCACTGCAAAACATCTACTTAAACAGTCAGCAACAACGTTCTCTACACCTTTTCGGTACACGATCTTGAACTTGTACTCAGATAACTTGAGCGCCCATCCATATAGCCTCCTGTTCTCTTGCTTGTTTGTCATCAGGTTGACCAGACCCTTGTGGTCGGTATAGACTACGAACTCCTTCCCGAACAGATAATATGAGAAATGCTTCACAGCTTCGTAAATGGCTAGCCCCTCCAACTCCTGGGCCGAATACCTCTGCTGAGCTCCTCTCAGCTGGCGTGAAAAGAACCCCGCTGGGACCAGACGTCCATCCCTACAGACGGATAACACACCTCCCACTCCACTTGCACACGCATCAGTTTCCAAAACAAAATCATCGTGAATACATGGAACACACAACTGAACAAAATCACACAATGACTCACATAGACCCTGAAAGGCCCGCCGCATCTCTCCAGTCCACTCCAGCCCGCCATCCAAAGTCGCAGACGTATGAGGGGTCAGTACAGATGAAAACTGATGGAAGTCCTTCACGAACCTCCGGTAGAACCCCACCATACCGAGGAATCCACGCAACTGCTTCCTCGTGGATGGGAGCGGATGCTCCCTAATAGCTTTTACCCTCGCTTCCGGGACCGAGACTACACCACCCCCAATCAAATGCCCCAGAAATTCCAACTTCACTTTCCCAAATTCGCACTTTTTAAACTTACACCTCAACCCTGCTTCCTGCAACGCCACAAACACCTCTTCCAAATGTTTCAAATGCTCCTCCCACGACTTCGATACCACCAACACGTCATCTATATACACACGACTAAATCCCAAACATTCCTTTAACACCAAATCCATCGTCCTTTGGAAGACAGAGGGGGCATTCGTGAGCCCAAATGGCATCCTGACATAACGGAATTTGCCAAATGGACACACAAACGCCGTTTTATCCCTGTCCGATTCCTTAACTACCACTTGGTGGAACCCCTTAGCTAGATCAATCTTGGATAGAACAGACCCTTGTCCCACCAACTCAACCATCTCCTCGAAAGACGGAATGAAGTACGGCTCCTTGGTCGTCACCGTGTTGAGCCGCCTATAATCGACGCACAGTCGAACACCACCATCAGGTTTCCTGACAGGGACCAGGGACGAGGCCCAGCAGCTGTCCGAGCGCTCGATGATGCCCTGGCCTTCCAGACACTCGAGTTCAGCCTTGACTTTGGCCCGAATGCCCAGCGGCACAGAGTACGGGGCCTGCCTCACCGGCCCCGCCTCCCCCGTGTCAATCCCCATCTCCACTACTTCAGTCTTCCCCGGCTCCTCCGAGAACAACCCATCAAACTTCCTCAACAGACCATCCAACTCTACCTGAGCATACCCATCGCAAACACCTTCCAATTTACAACTCGAATCAACACCTTCGTCGATAACAACGTCCAGACGATTTACACTAAACTCCTCAACAAACTTCCTCAAACTATTTACATGAACCACCTTATTATGTATTCTCTTCCCATCAACAGCGATCCTATAATTTACCTCACCTTTACGTTCCACAACCACATACGGGCCCTCCCAGGAATCGGAAAGCTTGCTAGTCCTCCCAGGCACCCGATACAGAACCTTCTCCCCCACTTCAAAAGTCCTCAACTTGGACCCACGATTCAGGTAAGCCATCCTGCCCACCTTCGCCACTGCTGTCTTCAGAGCCGCCTGATCCCTCACTAGATCCAGACGCTCAGCCAACTTCAATACCCATTCATAATACTACCCTTCAACTCCTCATCCCCTTCAACCAAGCAAAAATACAGAACATCAAGGGGGGTCCTAACCCTAAAACCATACACAAGGTCAAATGGGCTGTGCCCAGAGTCTGCATGTGGCATCTGCCGCAGAACAAACAGAGCCAAGGACACAAACCCAACCCAATCTGCCTCTTCGTTGATGCATTTGCCCAAAATGGCTTTGAGGGTGCCATGCATCCTCTCCACCACCCCGTTTGACTCAGGGTGATATGGAGAGGTGCGCACCCGCTCTATCCCCAACAAGCCACACAAGCTCTTCATCACCTTGCCCACGAACTGGCTTCCCTGGTCCGTTAAGATCTTCTCAGGGATGCCAGTACGCGAAAAAATCTCCCACAAAGCCTCCGCCACCGCCTTAGCCGTGATAGAGCGCAGAGGCACTGCCTCAGGCCACCTGGTGGCAAGACAATCGTAAGTGAGGAGGAACCTGCAACCACCCTTGCCCTTCGGAAGAGGCCCCACCAGATCTATGGCTACATGCTCAAAGGGCTCGGAGAGAATCGGTCTCTCCACAGCCGGGGCTTTCCGTGGCACAAACTTGGATTTCTTCTGGCAGGTGGGGCAAGCCCTGCAATGCCCCAACACTTCCTTGGCCATACCAGGCCAGATAAACCTCTTACTGATCATCTTCAACACCTTGTCTCCACCCAAGTGACCTCCTTTCTCGTGGCCCAACAACAACACTGCTTCTCTAAACTCCTTCGGCACCACAACAACTTCAACTCTTTCCTCCCAATCAACAATCATCTTCTTTATCACGACTCCATTCTTCCAGCTGAACCCACGTTCTTCTCTATCTGCTAACCGTCTCCATGTATTGATACTAGAGTCAGCTGACGTAGCACTTTTGAACTTCTCCCCATCATTCCCACACAACATCGGACCAATGTCCTTGATCAACACACATGAACCAGCATCTCCATCATCTACACACTCCTGCAACATCCCAAATTCTCTAGGCACACAATCATCCACTGAGTCATCATCCGCAGGTACGTCGTCCACATGCACAACCTCTACCTCCATCCCAACAGGACTTTCCTCTTGCCTTGGACCTGCCTCTTCCTGGACAACCGGAGCAACTTCTTCCACCACATCCTCAATCACTTGCTCGGCTGACTCCTCAGCATCATCATCCTCCACAGTGCACCACAAATCATCTTCATTTAACTCAATCTCGCACTCATCTAGCTGCATCTCCTTATTTGCCTGAGCTCTCGTTAACACTTGCAACTTATAATCGTCACCTTCATTCCTCAACTTAGCCTCAGCTATAGCCTTCCCAAACAGAGCGCATTCTTCAACAATACCCAAACAAAACGGAATAATACACATATCATCACTGTCATTCTCCACAATCATTGCAAGCTTAGTTACAACTGAACCTACTATCAGAAATTCCACCTTAGTACAGCAGAAGGTATCCGCCTCACCTACAGCACCCGATACTCTAATGTCACCGCAATCCTCAACGTCGAAACCCACCAAAGACCTCGGCACCATTGCCACCTCTGCACCAGAGTCTATCAAAATACGACACTCCTTGCCGTTAACACTACCATACACCACATTATCCTTTACAACTTTCCCAGCACTTAATCTCGAATTCTTAGAGGCAGGCACAGGTTTCGTACCTGACCCAGCCGTCTTCTTGTTGGGGCAGTCTGGCGACTTATGCCCCTCCTTGCCACAGGAATAACACTTCACCGGTCTATCCGTGGCACCACTATCACCATTAGTCACCTTCTTAGGACATGCCACAGCCCTGTGGCCCTTGTCACCACATGAGAAACACACAATACTACCACCGTATCCACTATTACCATACCCATGACTACCATAACCATACCCACCATACTGTCTACTCCCACCATTTCCATCACCTTGACTAACATTCCTTTGATAACTACCACTTCTACCACTACCACTGCCAGACCCATATCCACTCACTCTGGGACGGTAAAAATTACCGGGCTGTCTGCCAGCAAGCCACTCCTCCCAGGCCACCATCAAGTTCTTCATCGTCTCTATCTTCCTACCCCGAAGGAAGACGCGTCCATCTTGGGGCATGACGAATCTGGTGTAGGCTAGAGCGAGCTCCACCACACAGTCTTCTTTTGACGTACCCCGCTGGAGAACTCCTCTACACAATCTCTCTATGAACTCTGTAATCTGGCCAGCAGTTAAAGTTTTCAGGGTCTCACATCTATCCTCGAACAACTTGAACCCATACGAAACTGAATTCTCACCAACCGCCAACAACAACTCCGACTTGACTTCATCATACGACCCTCCATCCGATCTTACCTGCGCAATCCTGGCACACAACCTGTCAGGCAGGTGTGCCGTCAACCTCTCCAACCACGAGTCCTCTTTAATACCACAATCCACCATGATCCTCTCAAATTTTGTCAGATACCCAACCAACTGTGTACCCTCCTTGTAACTCCCCAAACCTTTCAACAATTCGATTCTCAACTCCCTCTTCTCCGCTTTCTTCTCCCTTGTAGCTCTTGCTTCCTCATCTACCTCCCTCAATTGTCTAAATAACTCCACCATCCTGTTTTCGGCCTCTGCCTGACTTCTTCCAAGCAACTCAATCGTACGATTCTGTGACTCCAACATCCTCCTGTCTGCTTCACTCTGACGAGTAGCATTAATTTGGTCCAATGACGACACCAACTTACTCAACTCACCAACACCCAGGGTCGGCGCCTCACCAGCAGCCAGACCCGCACCTCCACTATGCATACCCTCACTTCCCGAGCTCTCCGTACCTAAGTACCCGCTGTGGTTTAACCCGTGACAATCCTTACCCCCTAATATACCATCTTCCTCAACCCTCACATCATTACTCACATCCGCATTCTTCCGCGCCTCCACCCAAGTCTCACGCGAACGATAAACAGGGGCTGACATCCTGTCCACTGTAGTAGATGCATCCATGCTTCCATGCCCAGCCTCCATTTGCTCTTCTGTTACGCTGTCCAAGTCAGGCTCCACGTACGAAGCTACCGTAGGCAACCGCGTATAATGGGGCGACCTCTCTGACATCACAGGTTTATGACTAGGCTTGAAGGCAGGATCTGCTGCCGTTGACGCAGTAAGTTTTCTCTGTACTGCCCTCCTCTCAGTCTTTGACTCCGGCATAACTGGCCAGAGATGAAGAGATCGGCAGACCTACAGAGACACACAATAAAATACAAAAGCAAATGACGATTCCAATCAGAACACAAGATAACCACACCACGAAAGAATAAAAGTAAATGAAATTCCAAACGGTTACAATCGATAACAATACCACAAATGACCACAAAACCCAGAGTTCGAGAAGTGTTTGTAGTAGGGAACGAATTCCACTGATTCAAAGACGAATCTTGGGGTTTCGACCTGCCGTAGAACGTATTCTCCAACAGAACCGCTACTGCTGTCACCTATTGTTGGAATTCGACCTGCCTAGAACGTATTCTCCAACAGGACTGACACCGCTGCCACCAATTGTTGGGTCGCTCGCTCGTCGTGACGTGGAGAACCTCAACCAGTGGACAGCCTGCGATTGCTGCCACCAGAGTCGCGTAAATCAAAGGACGAATCCCACAACGTATTGTGCCTTTTGAGTTTAGTATAATTGTTACGACTGAAATGCCACGTGGACCACGGAGTTTATATATCCAACAGCTCACGTGACACTCCCACAATAAACACAACAACCAACACATCGCTATAAGTTCCAAATATGGACACAACACATATCTCGTAAAACTTAACATCACGCACACCTTTAATTCCATTACACGCACACTTAGCAATAATAACATACAACATAACGATATAGCACACGCATAGTTCGTTCATCTCCTTCGTCCATGTTCATGTGGGCCTTGGCTTGATCTTAGGCCCACACGGGGTTACCCAAGAATTACGTCATCAGGGCTCGCCACACCTCTCTCCCCCTCAAGGCTGTTGGGGGGCACCAGCTGATGTTATGCCACAGCAAGGGCGCCACCATTAGCCTTGCGTAAGCCCGGTCTGCCAAACCCTAGGTAAGATTACGTGAGGTAAGTATGGGGTATTTAGGTGATGAGACCAACGTAGCGCAACGAAGTTAATTGGAGTTTTATTTAAATTTACTTGTGAAAATAATATGATATGCTGAGATTAGGGAAAAGGTGTGGAATGTCCGAAGCAGTGTTGAGTCAAGCCCAGTTGAGCTTAAACCATTTTGAGCTTAAGCTCAATTGATTGATAGTTGTTTAGCAAAGAATCAATATTAGTAGAAAATAACACTTTCCCATTTAACCTAATAGGCTATTAGCCACAACCAATATTAGTAACTTTCGTTAATAAAGTCATTTCCTTTTTGTTTATTGAATTATGTAATTTCAATGTTCTTTCACAATAAATGAATAATAGAGAATTTCAACTTCTCAATAGAGCTTGAGCTTGGACTTAAGTCTTTAAATAAAGACTTGAGCTTAGACTTAAGTTCTTAATTACAGGGCTTGACCCAAACACTGGTCCAAAGTCAATTACCATTATGTTTTGTTATTGTTTATTGTTGCTGTTTGTAGATCACAGCTGACATGAGTGATGAACAGTTCTAATCATCCTGGCTGTATGAAGAAGTCCTGAGCATCTTCATTCATTCATGAACAGTTAATGCTTCACCTGTCACACAGATACAATGTCACATCACGGACCAATATTATTGCATTTGCTGATTACTGGAATAAATTTTATACACTAAAATATATGGCTACAAAGCGTATCAATAACACCATATTTGGTGCATTATGAGCTCTGATAGGGGTGTAGTAGAACACTTGGTCCTTGAACATGCGCGTATCACAACACCCCATTTGGTATAATGAAGGGTATACAGGAGTGTAACTGAACACTTCCTCTAGGTGAAATGGAAACACCCCATGAGGAGTAGTACAGCCAGTGTTACCTGGACACCTCAAAATGGGATTCCCATGCACCCCATTTTTAATAGTGTAAATCCTTGGCTATGTAAAGCAGCTTTAGATTTGTGTGTGCAAAAAAAAAAAAAAAAAAAAAAAAAGACCTGGGATGTTAAATTATCATGCCTGATCACTGAATTTCTCTGCTGTGTTGCCAGATTCTGAAAAAAAAAAATCCTAGTCTTGGGAGAGTTATGAAACTTTCCCACTATACAATTAAATATATTAACTGACACTGTAGTTGAAGGAGCTTGTCTTCGGAGCGCGAGAGCCCAAGTGTCTAGCTACCATTTAAACTGTCAACAATTTGTATTTTTTTGCTCTCTAATTATACGATAAGAAAAAATGAACGATTACAATAAAAACGAGGAAATGACAATGACGATACTTTACCAAACAAGAATGTAAGCTATTGAAACACAAACAATACACTAGGACACAAACATACCGCCGGCCAAGATAAAGTCTTTCAATAAGAATGTTAGTTTGCTTGAAGCAGCAATGCAACTTTAACAGCTGGCCTCTTGTAGATGCCTGTGGCCGTCTTGACAGTGACAACCCGAACAGTACCGTCTGTGCCAGGATGGACTCCAATGATCCTTCCCATTGGCCACTTAGCAGGAAGAAAGTTCTCGTCTCGCAGAACAACTATGTCATTTGTCTGCAGATTCCTAGTTGGAGAGTGCCATTTAGAAAACTTCCGTAAACAGGTGAGATATTCAGAGGACCATCTCTTCCAAAAATGTCGCACAACACTCTGTGTCAGAACCCAGCGGCGAAGCATGGACACTGGTGGGGATGGTGACGAGTCAGGCAAGGCCTCCAGTGGCCGTCCAATCAAGTAATGGCCTGGGGTGAGTACTTTGAGGCCTTCTCCTTCACAAGGTAAGGAAGCTAGAGGTCGTGAATTCAAACAAGCCTCGATCTGAGTCAAAACTGTGGTTAGCTCTTCGAATGTGAATTTGACGTTGCCCATAACTCTCCTTAGGTGAGTCTTGACACTTTTGACTGCTGACTCCCACAGGCCTCCGAAATGCGGGGCCCTTTCTGGGATGAAGTTCCATCGGATACCTTGTGATGCACAAAATTCAGGGATCTTTCCAGAGGATTTCTGCCTTTCAAGAAATTCAACCAATTCTTTCAGTTCACGAGATGCACCCACAAAATTAGTGCCATGATCGCTCCAAATGGAGTGAGGCTTGCCTCGTCGTGAAATAAATCTTCTAAGACAGGCTATGAACGCGGATGACGAGAGATCTGATACAGCCTCCAAGTGCACAGCTTTGACAGACATGGCCACAAAATGACAAACATAAGCCTTGACAACCACAGGTTTGCGAACCCTACCTAGCTTGATGTAGACAGGGCCAGCGTAGTCTATCCCTACGTTCTCAAAGATGATTCCTGGAGTAATACGCTGTGGAGGTAGTTGACCCATGGGTGGAGGCTGAGGCCTGGCAGACGTCCGTCTGCATTGAACACATGCATGAATGATTGATCGGACCGCAGAGCGTTGGCCAACAATGTGGAAACGTCGTCCCAGCGAGGCATTGACCAGAGTTTGACCAGCATGGAGCAGTCGAAGATGCTCATCTCGAATGATAAGTTTGGTCAAACAGTGCTTGCCACAGAGGATGAGAGGGTGTCGTTGAGCATATGGAAATTGGGAATTGTGCAATCGTCCTCCAACACGTAAGAGTTTACCATCATCGAGGAATGGGCGCAGAGCGCGCAAACAACTGCTCTTGGGGAGCTCCTTTCTGTTTTCCAAGCAGTGAATCTCGTCGTGAAAGCTTTGAGACTGAGCTAAATTAATCCAAACAAGCTTCGCTGTATTCAACTCATCAGAAGAAAGAGAGCCAGACTTGGGATCTATTCCCTGATGTCGTGAACGACAGTTGTGTACAAATCGACGCATCCAGGCAGTAACTCTTGTCAAGCATTCAAATCGAGAGAAACAGTCAAAGGGGATAAGGGTATTGATCAGCACGGTGGCGACATGCACTACAATCTCATCTGCCTCTACTTCATGGCTGTTTGGCTGCAGGGATGACGACTGAGGCCATTGACATACTCCTAGCCGAAGCCAGGGTGGACCGTCCCACCAAAGTTCAGGAGATAGTAGCTCAGAAGGAAATATGCCCCTGGAAGCACAATCAGCGGGGTTAAGTATGCCTTCCACATGATTCCAGCGACTTGGTGGCACAGCCTCAGTGATGTTTGTGATCCGATTTGCAACATAAGTCTTAAAACGACGTGGGTTCCCGGCGATCCAATTCAATACGATTGTGCTATCTGTCCATGCGAATATATCAGTAGTAGAGATACTAAACAAACTCTGGCAATGTTGCAGTAGTTGAGAGAGAAGATGAGCTCCACACAACTCCAAACGAGGAATAGATAGCCTCTTCAGAGGAGCAACTTTGGTTTTCGCAACCACAAGTGAGGTGTGAATGGAGCCAGCAGCATCCACCATCCGAACATATACAACTCCGGCATAAGCCGACTCGGATGCATCACAAAAGCCATGCAACTGCCAAAAAACAATGTTGACATCCTTGGGGAAATAACATCGAGGGATACATTTGCCAGTGATTAGAATGAGTTCAGACCTCCATTTCCGCCACTTCTGCTGAATATCTTCAGGCACGGGTTCGTCCCACTGAATCCTCTCCTCCCACACACGTTGCAAGAGAACTTTGGCCATGATGATAACTGGGGAGAACCAACCAAGAGCATCAAAAGTCTTGGCAATGTCCGATGTGAGCAAACGTTTTGTCATAACTTCCGCAGCTGGAAAATCTGCCACTGTCAAGCGAAAGTGATCAAGAGTTGAATTCCATCCAATTCCCAAGGTTTTGGCGTACTCGTCAGGGCCTGATATCGGGTGAACTGACTTCTGCTCACGTAGCTGAGGATCAATATGTTGCAAAACTTCCTCCTCATTTGAATTCCATTTACGAAGGAGAAATCCCCCCTTAGCGAATAGAGCTTGAAGCTGGTGATGCAATTCAATGGCTTGTTCAATTGAGTCTGCGCCTGTAAGTCCATCATCGACATAAAATGACTCTTCCACTGCCTTAGCAGCCAGAGGGAATTCAAGTACATGGTCTAGAGTGTTTTGTTTCACACACATATTGGCAATAAATGAGGAAGCTGAAACTCCAAAGGTCAAACGAGTCATCCTATAATCCTTGAGTGGTCCACTAGGTGAGCTTCTCCAAATGAAACGATGAAGATCACGATCTGACTCAGTTAATGCAATTGCTCGGTACATGCGACTAACGTCTGCGATCAGAGCTACTCTATGGAGCCTGAAGCGCAGGAGAACATCAATCAGTGACGAGTGTACAGTGGGACCAACTAAAAGCAAATCATTCAAAGAGATACCACTAGATGTCTTGCTCGACGCATCAAAAACTGCACGAATCTTGGTTGTCGTACTGGATGCCTTCGTTACCACGTGCATGGGCAAGTAGTATACTGAATGGGGTGACTTGTGTAGATCATTCTCAGGTACCACCTCTGCATGACCGGAGTCGAAATACTCATCAATGACTGCCTTGAATTCTGAAAAGTGGCCCTTCATATGCAGAGAGCGCTCAAAGCTGATAAATCGTCTAATGGCTTGCGATCGAGATTCTCCGAGAGGTTTGACTTCAGATTTCTTGAGTAGTGGAACCTCGAATCTTCCATCCTCTAATCGAATGTGATGACTTTCAAAGTGATCCATAACCGCCTTCTCTTCCAATGTGTAAACTGATTTAGCAAACGATTTCTCCTCAATCTCCCAGAACCGACGTAGAAGATCATCATCTGTCAGTACAGTGACATGATGAGAAGTAATAGTGGGAGTACAAGGACTTGTGCATCCAGACAAGATCCAACCAAAGTGAGTCTCGAAAGCAGTGGGAGATCCTACAGGTCCCGTGCGTCGCCCTTCGAGCATTACTTCTGAGAAGACTTCGATACCCAATAGCAGATCTATTCTTCCAGGTTTTCCGAACCCTGGATCAGCAAGATGAAGATCCATAAGATGATTCCAGTTCTGATCAAAAGCGACGTGATGTAGAGGTAAGTCACAAGTAACTCGAGGGACAATAACGGCAGAAGTAGAAAACTTCTTGTCTGGATTACATTCAGAGAATACACGAAAAGTGGTAATAGGATGCACAGAATTGCGCGTAAATCCAACTACTCCTGATATCTTAGTATTCTGGTTGTACCGCGGAAGATGAAGATTCTGGGCAAGACACTCGGAGATGAAGGATGCTGATGAGCCGGAATCAAGTAGTGCTCTGGCCTTCATGGAGGAACCATCAGGGCCTTCGACTCGCACACTACAAGTCATCAGCAACAAATTAGACTTAATTTCTGTAGCAGCGTGTGAAGACGTGATGGGTGCAGCAGGGATTGGCGCAGCAGTAATGGGCGCAGCAGTAACAGGCGTGGCAGTAATGGGCGCAGCAGCAACTGGCGTGGCAGTGACTGGCGCAGCAGTGACCGGCGCAGCAGGGAGTTGACCAGGAATACTTGCAACACTGGATTGGGTCTTCCCTTCAAGGTGGAGGAGAGTGTGGTGAGGTATCTGACAAACTCGACAACGATGCAATGATTTGCAGTTCCGAACAATGTGTCCTGGTTTCAAGCAATTGATGCATAGTCTGTTGGATTTCAATGCTGATCTCTTGTCATCGTGATGCAAAGACTTGAATTTGGGACAGGCATACAGAGGATGCCTTTCTGACTTGCACACCACACACATACTCGATAAATCTGCACTAGCTGCAAAGGATGCCACGGCCTTCGGGTTAGAGAAACTCTTCTTGTAGGGCTCAAATTTGAATGATCTTTTACTAGAGTCTGGCATTGAGACTTCAGATGCCTGTGCTCTGAGATTGATGAATTCCAACAGTTCTTTGTAGTGAGGTACGTCATGAGATGATTGACTATGGCGTTGCCATTCGAACATGGTGTTGACATCCAGCTTAAGTTCCAACAACGAGGTAACGAATGAACCAGATGGTTCATGGCCTAGAGCTTTAAGTGCACGTAAATGTTGCTGGGCCACATCATGTAAGCGACGTAATTCCCTTCCTGTTCCATCTTTCAGGTTGGGAACTTCCACGATTTTCTGTACATGAGCCTGATGTATCAGTCGAGGACGATCATAGCGTGATTTCAAACAGGTAAGAGCTTCGTTATAGTGGTCACCAGATCTAGACAATCCTTCTATCGATGTCTTAGCACTCCCATCCTTGAGGGCATGGCGTAGATAGGCAAGCTTCTCAGTGTCTGTAAGGTTAGTTCGAGAATGCACGGATACATCAAATTGTTCCCAAAAGGTCTTCCAATTGAGCATGTTCCCATCAAATGTGGGTACATCAAGTTTAGGAAGCTTGACTCCACTCGGATCCGGCATGCTAGAGATGCTAGGAGGGTCGTGTGCTCGCAATAATTTCTTGATGGCCAGAGATAGATCAAATATATTCCTTTCAATGTGATTGAGAAGAAGACCAAGCTCACTATCATCCTCCACTTCAAAGGTAAGTAGACTTCGACGTATATCGGTAGATTCCGCTTTAATTTCTGTAAGCTGTTCAGTGTATTGCTGTAGTAGACAGATGCCATCCTCGCCTGTAGGAAGCGCAGAGGTTCCATCTTGCACAGCCTTCAATCCTCTTTCAAGATTTTTTAGACGTTTCAGAGCCTTCTTGGGTTCACTGGAGTTTCGGGACAAAAAAATGGTTGCAAGATTTTCCAAACGAGAGGTGAGCGCAGCCACGAAATCATCATGTTCATCGAGAATAGTTTGTTGCGCCTCCAGCTCTGCTTCGTCATCGATCAGGTCAATGACAGCGTAGTGATGAACTTTGAACTCTGCAACCAAGGATTCCAGACGTGTGGTAAGGCGTCGAGGTTCTTCCGAGCTTAGGTCGGTAGAATGTTCCAAAACATCCAAGCGGTTACTAATACGAGTAAGAGAGGCTTTTACGATTCCTCGCTTTTTCTTGCGATTCGAGAGAGCACGAACAGGGTCTTCAGTCATGGCCGATACAGTTGTGTGAAGGCAGGGAACACGTGG
>WLWD01004251.1_pt1 | contig 16915 bp, 18 predicted proteins | sample 6712731 | NCBI WGS metagenome assembly WLWD01 (sample SAMN12718690, study PRJNA576275) | sponge metagenome | isolation source: marine sponge | host: Mycale hentscheli | place: New Zealand: South Island, Marlborough, Capsize Point | collected 2014-11-01
CCAACAGACATTCCCACCACCCGCAGAGGTTTCTCTCTCCTGGGATGCCCCATCGGTCCACCCGACTACTGCGAGGAGGTTTTTGGCGCCCGGCTATCGAAGCTGAAGGAATCCCTTGGAGCGCTTCACAGCGTTGGCGACTGTCAGGTGGAGTGCACCCTTTTGCGCTCTTGCCTTGCCCTCCCCAAGGTCTCCTTCATCCTTCGCGCCTGCCCTCCCAGTCACATCCAACGCACCGCTGCCGAGTTTGATAGAGCCATCCGCTGCACCTTGGAAACCATTGTAGGTGGCCCAGTTTCCCACTGGTCCTGGTTGAAGGCGTCTCTCCGGTGTAGTCACGGGGGCCTCAATCTTCGCAGTGCGCTACGCCATTCACCAGCCGCCTTTCTCGCCTCCACCTCAGTTACAAAGTCTCTGGTGCTACAGATCCTCGCCAGCCCACCAGCCCCCTCTCCACACATCACCCCGACTGTTTCGCGCCTGGCCACAGAAGCCGCCCGCCCAGATTGGAAGTGCCTAGATGACATTGACGTCCCTCTCCGGCAGAAATGCCTTAGTCATGTCATTGACGAGGCCTGCTTCCAGCAGCTCCTTGACTCGGCTCCCACCTGCCTTGACTCGGCTCCCACCTGCCGCTCGCGGGCCCTTGCCTTGTCCTCCAGCCTCCCCCATGCCGGAGACTGGCTGAACATCATCCCCTCCACCACCCTCGGCCTCCATCTCCACGACCGAGAGTTCCGGTGTTGCCTGCGCTACTGGCTTGGGGTTCCCCTCCACAGCTCGTCATACCCCTGCCCGGAATGCCACCTTACTGCTGATGCGTACGGTGATCACCAGGTTGGCTGCGGGGGGAATAGGGATCGCATTGCCCGTCACAATGCTGTCCGTGACGCCATCCACGCTGCTGCCCAGTCCGCTGCTCTTGCTCCTTCCAAGGAGACCCCTGGCTTACTGCCTGGCTCGCAGGCTCGCCCGGGCGACATTTTCATTCCATGCTGGAGCCTTGGACGTCCGACCGCCTTTGATGTGCTTGTCATCAGCCCGCTACAGGAGCTCACCATCGCTCAGGCTGCCCAAACACCTGGCCATGCCCTCCAAGTTGGTGTGCAGAGGAAGCTTGCAGCCAACCTCTCAGCTTGCCGCTCTTCCGGGACGGACTTCGTCCCTCTTGTGGCTGAGACACTAGGTGGGTTGGCTGAGGACACCATCCGCACCATCACCATCATCAGCAGGGCCATCGAGAATCGCTGCGGCACTTCTGACTCCACCCCAACTACCAGTCACCTGTTTGGCCGCGTGGCAATTGCTTTATGGCGGGGCAATGCATCGCTGTGGCTCCACCGTCTCCCCACAATACCCCCCTCCCTGGACGGTGTAGCCTGAATTTTTTGTATATTTATTGTCTTTTTCTTTTAAAAAAAAAACAAAAAAAAAAAAAAACAAATTACGCACAATACGCAAAGAAATGATACACCAACTCAATTGGCCACGTGCGATGAGCACTAAACAGAACGCACAACAAAATGACACTTCGATACACACACACAAAAGTTTGAAGCCAATGTAGGTCGAAACTCGTGGAGGGACGTTGGCGGACTTCGGTCTGGGGGTTGTAGGTCCAGTGAAGCTCTCCGCGGTACCAACACGGCACAGAGGTATAGTAGGTTACGCACCAGCAACGATGTAGGAGAATCCGGATGAGTGTATAGGCTCAAAGGACTCGGTTGAGGGGTAACTCACGGTAGGTTCTTCCGACAACGCAGGGGAACGGGATCCAACTCGTATCTCGAGGGCTAGATCAAGACGAGCACCGCTGCCGCCAGTTGTGGGGGAATTTGTCGCTGCCACCAGAATCCAAGCGTCGCACAGGAAGGTTGAGAGGGGGGACGACCTCTGCCTCGCCGTGGCCCAATCACAGAAAATAAGGAGTAGACTAGTTAACTGTAATTTAAGGATTGCAAGACTAACAAAACCGGAAGTGCAGCCACGTTTTATAGTCCAATAACCTGGCCACACCCACACACAATTAATGATACACAGAACACCGTACAAACACTGAGCACACACTATTCTACAACACACACACCACAATGATATTCGTTCACAATGACACACACACAAATGTCTCTGTTCTTTCACTCTTCTTTCTTCTCTTTCTTTTCTCTCTTCTTCTTTCTCTTGCCTGGCCCCACAACTATCATGCTGAGACTGAATAAAATGGAGTAACTTTTCAGCTAACTCATGAAATGTAAGAGTGCAATGAATATTATTATTATGTTGATAGTCAACAAAATCCAGTAGCACTCTAACTAATTTGTGAGAAATAAGGGATCCAGGAGAATGAAGTTGAGATTGAATAAGCTCCTCAACCTTATTTCCAACTTCCACACCCAAACATTTCAATGCTATTAATAAGACTAGTAGATAGTCCTGATACACCTCATATTGAACTGGAAGTATTATCTGTTGAAACTTTACCTCTAAGTGCGACTGTTCCATCCAGAGCCAGTTATCCGTTGCGTACGTTGTAACGTTGTTTTTTCCGGACATCAATCGTCTCCTGTAATGGGCGTAACGCACGTTTAAACAAAGGGCGTGGCTTAAGGTACGCGTTTCGCGTAGCCGAATGGTACACCCCGTAGTTGTAACATCCCCCGCCTGTCATAATGAATTCTGTCCTCCCTCATGAGTGTCTCCCAGGGCACTATTCACTAGTTAATACTGTCCCCTGGGGCATATTACTCACTATGAATATAGCTCCCCTAGGACTAGTGAATACAGTCTCGCCTGCGGAATAAATTTAATTGCACAAACAGGCCTCTGAACCTGTAGAGCACAATTTTAGTGAGATGCTATCTTCTATGGGAGAGTGACATTGGCTCCCGGTAGTGTGAGTCACTTTGAACAAAAGATCGAATTTAGTTATTCATTACCAGGTATTCCCCAACTTCCATCAATGATTTTCAGGGTTCTATTTAGGGGAACCTTCTCCCTCAAACTTGCAACCTTCCACAAACTTTCCCAGCTTCTCCCTCTGTGCATCCCTTGCATACAGCGTGCATATGTTGAAGATGAACCCTGATTACATAGCAATTATCTCTTACAACGTCGGTCAAATTAGTCCATTAGCTATATCTAAAAGGCGATGAACAATAACAAAATTTTCTTAAAATACTTACTCTGGAAGGCACTAAAAAAGTGAGATTTAGTGCAAGCAGTGTGTAGTGTTGTTTTAGTAAATTTACTATGCTCCAGTTTAGTTGTGGTTAGCTATAAAATAGTTTCCAATTTATTTATAGTAAGATTTTTTATTTAGTTATATTCCTTTACAGTCTAATTATAATTAGATGTATTGTCTCTCTTTCACAGGCTTTTCTTTTTAAACAATACAGAATTAAAATTTTTGGTACCAGTCAGAGTAATTCTGAGGTTTGTAACATTTTGAAACTTTAACAAGCAGCAAGAGCAAAACATCAGCAAAAATGTTCAATTAATTGTGGCTGTGAAGTTTCAAGTGAAGTTTTTATCGTTCCCAGTTCAGTGATAACATTTGAGATTCCCATGTTGCAGAAAAGTTTACATCATGTATTTTTCCATGCTAGGGACAAAATGCTAGTTACCAAAAAAGTTCTATCCACACTCATGGAAGTGACCATCTCTGAAATCTGGACAGCTAATCTGTTATATGCAACCTTGCAGAGGAGTAGGAAGCCAAATCGGATTGGCATGGTCACAACCACACCCACTTAACCACACCCTCTAGTTCATTTAATTAGTGAATTTGATTTATAAAAAAGACAACTTTGAAGTTCATTCTTGATCAAATGAACAAAACAAAAAAATACAAGCACATCTATTATAATACAATGCAGATGATTTTATAAACAACCAGTAGGTTCACGTCAATAATAACTTTTTTAAATATATAATGTAAATAATGTAGAGTGTCTATAATGTATAGCTAACACAGCTACTTGGACATAAAAAGCACACACCCAATGAAAAAATAACTAAAACAAAACAAAATTAAAATTAAACTTACAAATGCGTGGTCTGCTTTTGTGGCAGTCTTTGCTTTTTTGAAATATTTCATTCTACAACCGCCATTAGCAGCAACATGAATGTTCTCTCTATACAATAATTTGCATAGTGCACAGATTCTGCTATTGTTTTAACTTATTTTTAATGCAATTTCCTTATACCAAAGGTATACAAAACTTACAGAAAGAAAATAATATTCTATAATAATCGAAAGCTATTATTTGGCAATAAGCAATAGGCTGGATTGAATTTCCGCATGTGTCAGCATTGTCTAAAGTAGCTATCACAAGTGAAATCAAATTGACTTTTCATTAGATATAATATTATTTTTTATTACTGTTGATAGTAAATACTTTATAACATCAATAATGTTTTAATGTTCTCATGAATGATGCCTTAATCTTCTCATGAAGGCAGAAAACTGGCTATACTTTGCTCTAACTGAAGCAACAAGGCGACTTTTGGGAGATCTTGATGATGACGATGGGTTCGAAGTAGGAACAGAAGTATGATGCGCTTCTTCTGTAGATAGTGTTGACTCTAGTTCAGCAGACTCTTCTCCTCCAGTGGGTATTTCGTAACTAGAACCCACTGCCGATTCTTCAGTGTCAGACACACCAGTGATAATTGGCTCCACTTCATTATGAGGTACAGTGTCTGCATCATAGGAAGCAGACTCAGCTACTTTGACGTCTTGCTGGTCCTTACACACTGGGTAGAGAGACATGACCTCCTTTGTCTGGTTCTGGCTGTCATTGACTTGGGGAAGTGTGTTTGGCTGGCTCAAACATTCAGTCTCGATGGTGTGGAGAAAGGAAGGGAGACACTTCTCTACTGTGTACTTGGCATCATTTTCCCTCCAAGTTGGTCGAGTGGAGGGATAGGCCGTCACCCACTTCCAAGTCTGCACTTCTGCAATGAATGGACGGAAAGGAGCATCAACATTCAGAAGTGCTCGAAGTACATTCCGAAGGTCTATATAAACATATAATATTTTAAAGTAGCTCACAGAAATAAGCACGTATTTCGCTTACTCTCTGAAAGGTGGCTGTCAAGGTGAAGTTTGCGGTAGTTACATCCACCATACTGAACTCGACAGTCTTCTCCAAAGATAATCTATATTAAAAATAAGAACTAATGATGGCTTACCAGTGGAATAAAAACATAGCAAATTTACCACCAATTTTGATATCCATACTCTTGGTGAAGAAGATATTCTCCATTTTTAGGTCTCGATGAGAAATTCCCAAGGAATGGCAATAGGACAGACCTTCACATATTTGGCAGAAAATGAAGCGAGCTTCCTGTTCTGGAAGGCGAACCCTTAAGTTCATGTACTCCATTAGTGTCCCATTCTCTGCCAGTTCATATGCAATGAAGCACTTCTCATCCGTCTCTACAATCTGGTAGATATCCAGGATGTTGGGATGGGAAATTCTTTGAAGAACAGCAATCTCCCTTGGAAGAAACTTTTCCAGCTCAATCTTAGTCACCTCAGTCTTCTTCACCAACTTTATGGCAATCTGAATGTAAACTTTTAAATAATAACAAAATCAGTAAGATTTAAAAACAAATTGTCTTACCATTGTATTTTGAAAGGGCGACCAGGCAGCCTCAACTTTGGCAAAAGTGCCACTTTCCAAGGATTTCCCTAGAGTGTACCCTAGAGCCTGTGGACAGGGCATACACTCCGAACAACAACGGAGATAAAGTTGTCTCCGATTCACAATCGAATTCTCACAATCTCCCGCGTACATGGCGGAGTTATGTTAACAGTAGTAGCTCACAATGTAGAAGTCGATTAACGTAGAATAGCTCAACAGTAACGCAAGAAACGACCACAACCCGTAACGAAACCAATTTCAACTAAATGACAGCGTTTTAGAGTGCAACCTCTTCTTATATACTCGCTTCACTCGCTAGACGCTAAGTAGTGAGCATGCCCAAAAGAATAGCACGAGCGTTTATAATCAGCATTGCAACTAACTGTACATGACGTGGTAACTTCCTCAACATCAGTCTAATCTTACCAGTATGTACTTATCTCCTAGCATCAGTCTTTCAAATGAAGCATAATCTACGTCACTAAATTATGGTTCACCCATGCAGATTCACTCTTAGTCTAGCGGAGTCAACCTTTTCGCGTAGCTAGACCCTTTACCAATCGCAACGCGGGGAGGTCTTGTCAATGGGACATGCCAGATTATGTTCTAAAGTTTTAGAATTTTTTGGAATTTTTTTTTTAATTCTAAAAATTGCGTTGCATAGGAATGATATATTATTTCATAAATTTTCTTATTATTCCTTTATTATTCCATTCTGTCAAATTCATTACAGAAGTGCAGACATGGAAGTGGGTGAAAGCCTACCCATCCACTTGACTAACTTGGAGGGAAAATGATGCCAAACACACAGTAGAGAAAAAATGTCTCTTCCCACACCATCGAGACTGAATATGTGTGCCAGCCAAACACGCTCCCCCAAGTCAATGATAACCAGCACCGGCAGAAGAGGTCACGACTCTTTACTCAGCAAGGGAAAACCGGCAAGAATTTGCTATGCCAGAATACAACAAGGCAGCCGAGTCTGCTTCTTATGATGTTGTTGTAAACCTGAGTTTGCTTAGTCAATAAATCAGTTTCATCTTTTGTTTTCTTCGTGATTAGCTAACTTGCCTATTCATTTATTTTCTTCATTCTACATTTGTAAACTTATGTTTTTAGTTTTAATTTTCCTTTCTGATTTTAGCAGTTCATTCACTTCAATTCTATATATAGAAAGTCACATTATAATGCTATTTATTGTGTGAATGGATAACATTACAATAATAATCTTGTAGGAAATATAATATATAGCTAGCCAACATATTTTCCATAAGTAGCTACAGTCGAATCTCCGATAGCGGACATCCCGCGGATGTACTCTCTGGAATGGACAAAGCGCTAGTCACGGATTGAATATTCTATTCTTACTGTACATTTACAAACTCCCAGGAGCGACCATCTCTCAAATCCGGACAGCGGACAGTATATACTGTACTACTGAAATCATAACGTACACTAACCACGCCCACTGCAGAATGCAGGTAGTAGTCAGCTCAATAAGATCAGCCACACTTTCAAGACCCTTTACCGAATACCTAAATTGTCAAACCGAACGGTGGTAGTATGGCTTCCCACAAAAAGCTAGTGTATCTTTCCCTGGAGAAGAAGGTGGAATTGATAAAATATTCTCGAAGTAATCCTGGCACTTCTCAAAATCTCTTGAAATGGTATTTGGATGCGGTAAGACACAGAAAGAGTCTATTTTAGCTGAATATCAATCTAATGCTTCTGGAGACAGGGTATACTCCAACAGCAAGGCTCGTAAATCTAAATATTCTGATGTCAATGATGCTCTCTATGAATGGTTTAAGTTAGCAACATCCAAGAATATTCCTGTTGGGGGATCACACCTAATTGAAAAAGGAAAGATGATTGCGGAAGCATTAGGGAAGTCCGATTTTAAAGGATCAGTGGGATGGCTGGAAAAATGGAAGAAAAGGTTTTCCATTAAGTATTTTAAGATTTGTGGTGAATCAGGTGATGTCCAGGGGGTAACTATAGATTCCTGGAAAGAGCGTCTGCCAGAATTGGTCCGGGGCTATTCAAAGAATGATATTTGGAACATGGACGAGACAGGTTGTTGTTTTTTTGTGCTCTACCTGATCATGGCTTTGCCCAAAAAAGTCGTAGTTGCAAGGGAGGAAAGAAATCCAAGCAGAGGGTTACAATTGCTTTTTTTGTGTCTGCTTCAGGACATAAAGAAAAACCTGTTTTCATCTGGAAATCAGAAAATCCGCGGTGCTTGCGTGGCTTTGATAAATCTTCTTTACCTGTCACATACTACACCCAAATAAAGGCCTGGATGTCTGGAGAAATTCTTACTGATTTCCTAACTAAACTTAATCGAAGATTGATCACGTCTAATCGAAATATTCGATTATTGATGGATAATGCTGGTTGCCATCCTCAAGAGTTTGTGTCAAAATTTTCAAATATTAAAATAATCTTTTTCCCACCAAACACAACCTCATGTTTGCAACCTCTGGAACTTGGAATTATTCAGACCTTTAAGGCTTATTATCGTAAACACTTTTTAACTTTTGTTTTATCAAAGATCTCTTGTGACCGTGCTACTGATGTGATTAAGTCTGTGAATGTTTTGGTTGCTCTTAGGTGGGTTGCCCTAGCATGGCAAGAAGTGAGCCCAGAATGGACAATGAGAATTGGGAGGAAACTTTTCTTAAAGAACTAACCGAAAATGAAGTTGAGAGTGCAATGGAGGTAGATGATGAAGAAGATGAATGTGATGAAGCAGCTATAGTGGTTCCAAAATTGAAATCATACAAGGAAATAATAAATGTTTTGGAAGACGTTTCCCTTTGGTGAAGCATTGTCTGTTGGTTCTTTTATTGATCGCGTTGCTGTGATAGCGTACAGTACAGCAAAACAAACTACACTTGATCAATACTTTCATAAATAATATTGTATAGCTAAGAGCATGCAGTTGTATCATCCGCAAAAAATGTTTTCATTAAACTTTATTTGAATTATAACTTTGCTGATATGTTTTTATTACTCTGTCAATGGTAAAAAGTGGATTATAAAATCGAACTCCCAACAAAGGACAATTGCTGCGGCACGAAAGTGTCCTCTCGTCGGAGACTCGACTGTATAGCTATTTCAACCCTTCTTAAAAATCCTAGATCTACTCCAGGAAGGCACAGTAGAAAAAGTGCAGGAAAGTTCGTCTATACTGGTGCAGGCCAGGAACCTTCCAGTCTATCTGGAAGGTACTGTAGTAAAAGTACTGGAAAATTCACCTGTACTGTTACAAAATATATGACCAGCTGCTGTAACGATATTCATCTGACCTAGTAGAGGAAAAGTGAAGTATAGGCCATGCACTCAATTGTCCTTTACAATTCCTGAAGTCAGGTAATTCCAGGTTTTTTCTAGTGTTTTACTGAGCTTGAGGGCACCTTTAGAAGTTCATGTTGACCATGGTTGAAATGTACAAGGCATGGCTATAACATAAATTTGCTCTGCTGTAAACTAGTTCTATGAGAGCCCAGGGAAAAATAACCAGTCAGTACTAAAAGTCACCCCCCTTCTCCCCTTTGAGCTATTTATACTGAGGGTTTCTCCAACACGTTCTTTAAGCAGAGCAACTATTTCATCCCACTTTTGTAGTTCTCAACTGATGGATATAATATTTCTAGGATTATTATTGATTTAACACTGGGAAACAGGAAGATTCTGCTGAGGTAAGACTGGAAATGAAATTTTATTACTTTAATCATTTATTTTACTTTACATACATGTACATGTAAGATACATACTTCTGAGACACCAAAGTGACAAACATATTATAGCACAACAAATTGAACGATTTTAATGCATGTCTAGTAGAAGTGAGGGTTAAAATAGTTAAACTAAGACTAAAAGTTAAACTAGGTTAAATTTACAGGAGAGTCATATAGTATACATAATACATAAAAATAGAAAAGTTTATCAGTTATCGTATCCACCTTCTTCGTTAAATTTAGAAATGGCTTCCTCATCAATCTTCAAGACCTGAATATTTTTATCATCAATTTCTGTAAGAGGTATTGGATTTCCTTCTTTTTTGCAATTTGATGTGTGTGCTTTACTTTCTCGTTTTTTCACGCAGATCACAGTGGTGAAAACTAGGCTGATCAAAATGGCAACTACAATCAGCACAGCAATGGCACCCACTACAATGATCCAAACTCCTGCAGTCAAAAGGGTAACACTCAATATGTAACAACAGAAAAGTAACAATTATAAAATTGACATCTGCCAACAATCTTGGAAATTAGCTAGATATGGCTATCCCCATCTTACTAAAATCTTGGCCAAATTTCAATAGACAATGATTAGAGATCGCTAATCAGTATAAATACACAAGCTCACACTGTAGAAGGTAGTTTGCATGAATTTGTTCCGTAAGAAATAGGTATCTTAACTGAAAAATTTGTGTCACACTGATATTTATGGTTAACTTAATAAACAGATAGCTACCCATTATTTCAGCTATCCATAACATACTGTACACTATATAAAAAACAACAACAATGAAAACAGTTGGTGTTGTTCTTTATGTAAGAAAATGAGTAATTATAATGGTAACAATCTGGCTAGTGCATGATTACTGGTACTAAAAATTCCCTTTCCTTCTTCTTTGTACTGGCAACCTTGGCAGATATCCTGCGTATTACTGCTGGATTCACCAATATAATAGGTGTCAGCACAACCCTGATTATCACCTTGTAATTTAAAGTACCAATTTTCTACAAAACAGAATGCACCTTGAGTAACTTGCACCTTTGATTAGGATGTGTGCACAAATTGTTTCCAGGTTAATAATCGGCACACATTTAATAGGAGTGCACTCAATCCAGCACCACCCTATTTCAGCATTGATCACACCCTAAATACCAGCAAGCCAACAGTATTGTCATACTGAGCTTGATGAAAGACAAGATTAAGTACGTGACTGTTTTCTATAATTTTGTTAAACGGTTTGATGCCAAATTTGCAACTCCTAGCTAATAACCTATAGCTAGCTAGTTAGCTAACAAATTCATAGCTTAAAGTATATCATTAGATAACCATCACTATGGTAATAAAGCTTACCTGCTGCTTTGTTGTTGATTTGAGCAAGTATATTAATGGAAGAAAATTTGCAGTTGGGTTCCCAGGCATACACAGTGCATAAATTGGATTCCCAGGCATGCACAGTGCATAAATTGGATTCCCAGGCATGCACAGTGCATAAATTGTGTAGTAGCTCGTAATAAACAGAGCAAGTTCCTCAACCCTTGACGTGCTCATATGCCTGGGAATCCAATAATCAAAGAACATGAGCACGTCAAGGGTTGAGGAACTTGCTCTGTTTATTACGAGCTACTACACAATTTATGCACTGTGCATGCCTGGGAATCCAATTTATGCACTGTGCATGCCTGGGAATCCAATTTATGCACTGTGTATGCCTGGGAACCCAACTGCAAATTTTCTTCCATTAAAGTATGCTTAAATCATGGGTCAGCAAGTACTTAACTTGCGCCCTTGCTTAACTCATGCCCTCAAATAAATTCTGGCTCTTCCTGAAAAAATAGGCCACACACGAACTGGATTGCATGTTAAAATGATTACATACCTTTACTATGGACAGTAAATGTTGACATAAGGTTTTCATACTCCCATCCCTTACCCCTGCAACCTGACTTCTTGAAATCTACTTCTGTTCTTACCGTTAGCTTCCTGACTTGTGACATCTAGCTGACTAGCAGTAGTTTTCATTCCAGTGGTAACGTGGGTGGAGCCATCATTAATATTTCTCATTCCAGTGGTAAAATGGGTGGAGCCACCATCAGTTGTTCTTATGTCAGTGGTAATGTGGGTGGAGCCACCATCAGTAGGTCTCGTGTCAGTGGTAGTGTGGGTGGAGCCATTAATAGTGGTGTCAGTGGTAGTATTTTGTGGTGTTCTACTAGTAGCTATCACTCCGTCTGTAGTCATAGTAGCAGTTGTGACACTCATTGTAGTCATATTAGACTGTATGTCACTAGTAGCTATCACTCCGTCTGTAGTCATAGTAGCAGTTGTGACACTCATTGTAGTCATATTAGACTGTATGTCAATGACCAAATTCCTGCGGCGTACTGCTCCTTCAACCATCGCAGCAACTTCCAAAGAAAATGCTCCCACAAAGTCATCTGGTAGCTTCAGTGTGACCAGTCCAAACTGTTCAGGGGTAAATACCCATCTCCCTCCTCCAGTGTTATTTCCAGAACTGAAATTGGCAAACTCTGGCACATTATCCACAATAATTTCTACACCTTCAGTTTGGTTTGAGCCAGCAACAATAGCTGATATTCTAATTATGATGGGCTCATTGTCAATGACTGAAATTGCTGGAGGAATCTCAAAGACTGGAGGCTCTGTAGGAGGTGTCACTAAAAACAGGAAGAAAGAATATCAGGAAGATAAGGGAAATTTGCTTTAAGGAGCAGTATGTTGGAAACTTCAGAGAGCCATACTATAAACAGAACATAACCTCACTTTTGCTCAGTACACAACAATGGGAAAAGGGAGGCTGAACAGTGTGAGCTTATCATAGTATATGACAATTATTAATGTCAAGCCCATTTTTGAGATGCCAAAGATACAATATATTAAGCTTGACTAGTAGTACTAAAGAAATAGTATACTATATTATTGAATATTTATACTATGTTTTCTATAATATAATTCCACTTAAATCTTAAAAGGGATAAAAATTGATGTGATGCAAACTTATAACCAGCTGCTTACACTCAGAGTATCATAAGAGGAAGCTGGAGTGTAACTAGTATAGTAAAACCAGTGGCTTTAATAATAATGCTTAACTATAAACCCTCCTCCCTTTCCAAGCTGTACAATATATACTAGAATCACTAACTATCGGGTTCATTTTAATTATTTATTTTTGTTGTTGTTGTTGTGATTTTTTTTTTGCTTTATGTTCTATTGGAACTGGTCATGTTCTCCAATACTTACACTGACTACAGTCATTTCCATAGAATCCTTCTTGGCACACACAATCTCCAAACACAGTACAGTTGCCATTTCCATTGCAGTCTTCAGGACAAGTGACCATCACTACAGGGAAGTTGAGCTGTGTGTGCTGCTCCATGGCTACTTGGAATGGCAGGCGGTTGTCTACATTGTCCACAGAGGAGCTGAACAGTGTAAAGTTTGTTCCCTTGTCCAGTTGCAAAAGAACCACATCGTCCACAGTCCCCAAAGCCAACGGTATAAATTCACTGGTATCTACAGTGGGACATATAATAGCCAAGATACAAATGATGGATTATAACATGAAATAACTTTTTTCAGGGCTACAATTAAATTTCAAGTGTAAAGAATGAAAATAATGTCTCATCTAATTACACACACGTAAGTGTCACAAGATGTAACAAGATGTAATTATATACGTACAGTAGGGGCCAAAAAAGTTCCCATTGAGTCGGTTTAAGGACTTTCTAAAGTCTGTACGGAAGACTTTTAACACGATTTTTTTGAGCAACTTTTAGCCGACTTTTTTGGCAATTTTTTTTTTTTGTACCCGACTTTTTTCTCTAGCGACCTTTCTGAGTCTGACTTTTTTAAGGTTAGGGGCAGAACCCTTCTAGAGCACTTCAGTTATTGTGGTTAAACAAGTACAGGACAGCACCTGCTTGATGTGTAGCAGCTGCAAAATCAGATTAAAACTAGGCTGCAAACCATTTTTTAAAAGAATAAACAACAGGTTTAAAGTCGGTTCAGCAGCTGGTGACTTGTGTAGTCGGCATTGGTTGATACAAAGTCGTTAAAAAGTCTCCTTACCCTAGAGACTATTTTTCTGTTAGTCGCTAAAAAGTCTGGTCGCTATGGGAACTTTTTTTTGACCTCTATAATTATAAAATTGTACAAACCTTCTTAAGTCAAAAATATGAGAAAAAATTGACAATAGGATAAGCAAAAGTAAACGAGAAATTAGAACAATACACGGGGGATATTTTAAGCATTTCAATTACAGTATTTAAATTGAGGACCACTAGTATGAACTTCAGCTCATTTAAAATTAATTTTTTATAACAGTAGAATACATTCTGCACACAACAGTTCTACTAAGAACATTCCTGTTGTACAGATAATATTAAGTATAGAATGAACAATAAGTTACCTGGCATGACTCTACATTCCTGTTGTAGAGATAATATTAAGTATAGAATGAACAATAAGTTACCTGGCATGACTCTATAGAGGTCCACTTCTTTTATCCCTGAACCAGTATCTTTCTTGAGCAAACTAACTGCCAATACTCCAGCATTCAGCAACACTTCATTAACAGTCAGGTTCACTTCAGGATAACTGCTGTCAATCTAAAGAGTGTTCAGAAAATACATATGTTCTAAAAACGACTTTGCAGACTGTTTGATAGAGATGCTAGATCCACCATTAAATGCAGTGCAGTCATAACGTTTGTGTATTTACTAATACTGCTCAATTATTTGAGTTTTAGAAATCATTAGCCAAATGTTCACAAGTGTATCTCCTTAATTTACTCCGTATACAGCAGCAATAACTTAAAAATCTGTACTTGATATCAACTTAGATATAGTGGCTTCTCATCTGAATGACTCAATAAATATGATACCCCATAGGGTAATTTGTGGCACAATATATCTATGTGTGTGACCACATAAATATTGACACAACTCAGTCTTGTAGCCTTTTTTAATTACTACTTCATTAATTAATTAATGTTACTGAAAGAAATTAAGCCAAGTCTATGCTAGTGCTCTAGCTACTGAGTTATCAAGAAAATCATTATAAGTGTGTGCTTACACATTTACTACTCAATTGTTCAAGTGTACTATAGAAATCATTAGCAATTGGCAATGATATATATGTATGTACATATATAATATAATATATATATACATTATCTCTGTATTAGGGCTGTTACCACTGGTGATGGTATCTATTAGCTGGAGTCATGAGTAGTCCAGTCTAGCATACAAACCGTACACCATGGCTTAAAATTGTTTTCCCATCTATAATCACATGTAGCAATGCACTTTGACACAATAGGTGTACTTGTGCTATATTAAGTCTACAACATTTTACAACCTGTTCTAGTAAGAATGGGATGACAAAACTGTAACTGTAAAATTTATGAGAGATTCTTGGGCAAATTCTGTCATAACACTCTCATAGCTGCAAATCTAAAGTTTAATATGATAGAAACTTGTTCTTTACAATCAACAAAAATTTAAGCTCTCCTGAATGAACTTAAGTGTTATATAAGCACAAAAATGAATACTGTCTCCAGATAGGTCATGATAATTGTCATAAGGTTATTGTATTCTTCAGTCACATTTATCTTTGCTATTTGCACTACTGCTAACAAAAGCTGTTAACTCACAGTATTGAAGATTGGTGGAGTATCAATGGGTGCATTAGTATCAAAAATAATGCTGGCCTCTGCATCTATTCTGGCCAAGTGACTGACATTACGATTTGCCATGATGGAATACTGCAGGAACCCTTGACCAGATGTCCCATTGTTTGGAGGCAGAAAACCAGTACTGGCATCAGATGGACGCAGACCTGAAAGAGTATGTAACAATTCAAAGATGCAAAATTTTCTGACAAACTCTAGAGAAAAAAGAAAATCCATTAAATTTAGCAGACTTTGAAGTCCTATTAGTAGTGAGAATATAATTTTATGTACCTGAAGCTGGGTCCAAAGCCTGAAGAGTCCACAACGCTTCTTTCCTGAGAATGTCCAGTCCTCCTCTCACTCTCACAAATATTCCCAGAGTAGAAGTGAAATTCAAAATTTCCTGAAATTAGCATAATCAGTATTATTATCACTGTGACGTGACGTGTGAGAATGAGGATAAAACTATAAACATGCTCAACTTTAACTTCTAATTGTTTTTATTGTTAAATGTGGCTAGAGTATCTCATTTGCCATTTGTGCTGAACTATATCTTTCTAATTCTCTGTACTCAGCCTTGAGACCTCCTACATTCCATATACCTGTATTATAGCAGTATTTTCAGACACATTCCTATTGAAGTCTCCAAAGCCATAGTTCCCAATTCTGAAGGTCCTCAGATCTAGGTCCTGATCTAGAACTGTCCTGACATATACCCTCTGGGCTGGTGCTGTTGCATTAGGGTGGTTTTCAAATCTGATGGTATAGCGAAGGCGAATATTAGGTGGAATGAAGTGAGCATCTCCATAGCCAGCTGGCCCAATGATATCATTCTGAAACAACAGTTGCAAATATATTATAAAGAGCAATAATTCCTTATGTATCCCTCAGTGCACATGTGGGAGAGGGCAATAGTACTCAGTTTATCTGTTCAGTCAGTCAGTCAGTCAGTCACACAACAGCGGATCTCAAAGATGGCAGTTTCCCAATGATTTAAAGAGCATCAAAATGTTGTACTGGACAATTTAATTCCCTTTAATGTGCAAGAATTGTTTGTTTTGACTATGGTCACGTAATCACGTGAGCAAAAAATTCTTGTTGCCCACGGTAGTTATGTTTAACAGTCTCCATGGTCTACCAAGTGCTAGAATTAAAGTTTCTTGTTGAAACTACTGGTGACATAAGTGTCCCTAGCATGTCTAGCTTCACTTATGAAGACAGCATTTACATGCAAGGGCTACATATCGACAATTGATACTACCCAAATGAATTGTTCTCTTTTAGTCTTTGTAATATAGCTAGTGTGTATAGTAGCTAGCACTGAGGGTTCACACCTTTGTTGCTTCATTTTTTTTAGTAATTTTATAATTGAAAACAATTGAATGATTGGGACAGGCAAGAGAAGGAAAGTTATGGAGTTTAAATACAGAACTATCTGAGAATTACACACAATAGAGTTGCAGCGCACTCAAAATCAACACTTCACAATCACCTATAATTTTACCATTTTCAAGCATGTGTACTTTATATAACAAGTGGACTTTACATGAACCAAAATAGTCCCACTGTATGTACTCACTGGATCTCTTGATGCAATCCACTGTGCTGTACCACTGCTTTTATTTCTAGAATTGTTTCCAGGTCCCTGAGTGGGTCCTTCAGTAGTTCCTTCAGTAGTTCCTTCAGTAGTAGTTCCTTCAGTAGTAGTTCCTTCAGTAGTAGTTCCTTCAGTAGTAGTTCCTTCACTCGGTCCTTTAGAGGTTACTTCTGAGGGTTCTTCAACAGTTTCTTCAGTGAATCCCGTGGGCCCTTCAGAAGTTGTTTCAATATATTC
>WLWD01004567.1_pt1 | contig 16902 bp, 19 predicted proteins | sample 6712731 | NCBI WGS metagenome assembly WLWD01 (sample SAMN12718690, study PRJNA576275) | sponge metagenome | isolation source: marine sponge | host: Mycale hentscheli | place: New Zealand: South Island, Marlborough, Capsize Point | collected 2014-11-01
GTGGTGAATTAGTAAATTGATGACACTTTACCTATTCAGGAAACTGACGGTGATAGTAGCAGCTGCAATGTAAGCAGAATGAGTGGCCAGCCATCGTCTCCTGAAACAGTCACTGAAGTTTCCACGCCTCCAATTGCATCTGTGTCCGAGTCTTCGATCAGTAGTGGGCCGCCACCCACTCCACAGGAGACGGAGGACACAACCAATCACCATGACAGTCCTGCAGGGAGTCAGTCTGAAGAACAACTAAAGTATGTCTCTATAGTAGCACCTGGTTGTAGCACTTAGTGCTGTTATCATTGGACCTAATCAAGCGGTTTTTCTCTGCCTGTAAATAGAAGTACAGTAGACCCTCAATTATCCGAACACCTCAGGACCGAGGGTTGTTCGGATATTCGAAATGTTTGGATATTCGAAATAAGCCATTTTGAATGGGGTCTTAATCTCTTATCTATTTAATGCACAGCAAAATTCCAATCAAAAATGGTGTTCGGATTAGCGAGAGTTCGGATAAATGGGGTTCAGATAAATGAGAGTCTACTGTATATTTAAACCTAATCCAATTTGTATTTCTTGCTTAAGTCATTTTCAGTGTTTGATAATGTCAAATTCTTCAACAAGGAGTCAAAATGTTGGATTGGCTGTAAAAACAAACAGAGAAACTGCTTTCTAGGCAGTCACATGATTTATCATATCATCTTTCTTTCCTCTTACTATATAATATGTCAGATTGAGCGTGTCAGCCACCAGCACAGAGACATCTTCTTCAGCTCTGCCCTCTTCAGAGATCCTGCTATCTATCACTCCTTCAACTACAGACCGACAGACATCCATGGGGGAGGTGGTAGTTCACAAGTAGGTCACAGAGAACTGGAACATTATGCAGGCTTCAGTGTGTGTGTGTGTGTGTGTGTTGCATACAGACGTCCATTAGCAGGTGTGACTTCACTGAGTGAGGGTGAGGTTCCATTCTCACCTGGTGATGCTCGTTGGTACGCTCAGTATAAGAGTAAGATAGAGTGCTCATCAGAAGAGTCAAGGACCAGGTCATCCTCCAGACCCTTTACCAACCCAAACTCTACGTTAGAAGCTTTCTTAGACTTGAAAAACTCACCAGATCCAACGTCCAGTGAAGATGCTTCACTTCTGTCTGGCAGTAGTTTACTAGACAATGTGAGCTGTGTGTGTGTGTGCGTGCATGTGTGGATGCTTTCTGAACCATTTGAGGGACCTTATTTTTGCTACCTGAGTTCTTTAGAGACATGTATGTATTAATTGGTATTGTCATAAAACTCTTTTTTTTCCCCCAATGTGTCATATGTGAACACTTGCTAAGACTATTCAACTTGTCACTTTATTGTGCAGGTTTTCAGCCTGGGTGAAGTCGGAGGAGTAGGGAAGTTACTTAGAGCTAGGGAAGATGTAGATGGTGATCTTCCATTACACAAGCTCCATCAATCTACTTCCAGTCAGAATGATGGTGAGGATGGTGTGTCTAACAGCAACAACACGTTGTCCAATATTCCTTCACTGGGTGAAGATTTAGACTATGGGAGAGGAAAGAAGGTAGGACACAGAGCAAGAATGACTAGCTCTCCATTGCAGGAGTCTAAGCCGGATGCATCTAAGCTCACCAGCAGACTCAAGAAAACCAAGAAAAGTCGGTCTTATCGTGTGAAGTTCCCCTTGGATGCCACTGCCATCTGGAACAAGTCTACAGAAGGAATTCCAGCCGACTATTCTGATGGCTCTGCAGGAGAAGTCCCTGTCATTATTAGAAGTGGGTGGGGCAGGATTCAGGGCAATACCAGTAATGCCGGTAGTGTGGGGACTCTGAATGACTCAGTGAGTCAACTCAGGGATGGCATTGATGTCATCGATATTTCAAGCAGTGAGAGAAAGGGTGGAACAGAATCTGCATCGACTGACTTGGTCGAGTTTCACAGGTCAGCTGAAGAAAGACTCTTACCAAGGCTCCCACCTCTGAACAAGATGGTTGATACGACTCCCACTGTCAGAGAGACTGCCATTACTCCTTCACTGGGTCAGAGAGAGGACTCCCATGAGAGTGTCACCTCCAACAGCATCAGTTCTTCCTTGGACACTATTTCTGCTAATGTAAATTCTACTGTAGAGACTGAGTCTCTTGGAAATCATTCTCCTCTGCAAGTTAAGCGGTATCATCTTAACAAACCCAACACACCCGTGAAGATGCAAGAAAATGGCCTCTCACCACTAATTCCTCAAGATAGGGTGATGGATGTGGAAACCTCACCTAGTGTTCAGGATCACACTACAGCAGTCAGTGGTGACATCCACCTTATCCCATCTCTACAGGAAACCAGAAATGGTTCAAGTCCTTCAGGGATTGAGGAGGAAGGAGTGTCATCACTGAAGAGTAGAGATCACTCTGGAGCCAGTTTGCTGGGCCACCAGAAAGAGGATAGTGCAGACTCGACTGTTTCCAGCATTCCTGAAGACATTGAAGAGACATCCAGTGGCACTGATTCGTCTACTTATAATATAAATTAATTTTATTACACATTTTAATCATGTAATTAAAAAAATCAAAGTAGCAGATGAGAAAGATAGATAGCTCCAATATTGTGAAACAGAAGATGTCAGTTAAAATGAAATTGTTTAGAATTGTAGAACTAGTCCAGCAGCAGAGATGTTGTCTCCCCCGCCAGCAGTCTTGAGCACAGCAGTACACACCAGGTTAGGGGCTACACACATCCTCCCATCTTCTTCTCCCCAACAAGACACTGGGGAGGAGTCGACCAGAGGCATGCGGTGACTCCCTGGCTTCATGCTGACCATGAAAGAATCATCCATAATGACCTTAGCTTGGTCTAAATTGACCATCTTTGAGGCGCACACGTGTCTGTAGGCTGTCAGAGATGCCTTGGCAACAGCATTATTAATGTTTACCCAATCCGAATGTTTTTTCACAAAGATGGCTTGGTAGGCTAAAGTGTGTACGTGGACCCTGGTAAGGGGTCTTCCTGCTCCCTTGGCTTTAGTTTGGGCATTGACATAACCATACAAAAGCCTCATCTTGTCCAAGGTTGATGCAACTCGCGGGAAAGGATCAGAGAAAATGGAGACATTACCTTGTTTGTAGTAGCTACACAGATCGGCCAGTTCTTGTTCATTCATTCCAAGAGAGTCTGCATAAGGTATCACATATTCCACCAACTCTGCCACGAGCTGCACTTCTGTGAATGATGCCATTTCAAAATGGATTTTGGTTGCCTTTGGGAGGGAAGAAAGTAGGCGAGCTAATTTCTTCATGTTGGTGGTGCGCAGCGGTGGGTCGAGGGGGAAATTGTCCAGCATCTGAAGCCCCCCAATGATGACGAGTGAGGGGTCAAAGTGTTTCACAGCTGCAATGAAGGAGTCCAATGAGGTGAGCATCATATTAGAATAGTCACTATGCACTATGAACCGGTTGGCTCGAGGGGAAACCAACTTGCCCCAAGTGCTGTCTCTGTCAAACTCCAGCACAAGGTGGTAGTCTTCCCTTTCTGCATCCTCCACTTTCTGTGTGACTGTGATGTCCTTGTGGAGCTGCTTGCAAGCCTCTGGCTTCATGCTAGCTCCAAGCAAGACCTTCCATCCTTCCAGGGCAAACCTGGTGGCCATTACTGGAGCGTTGCCTCCCAGACTGACTACTGTCTCGTTCAGAGACATGGCAGCTGATGTCCACTGCCGGAAGAGCTCAGAAGCACTCACGTACCTCCTACAGTAGTAAGAATATCCATAATAACAATCATAATCATCAGGCTAGATGTCCAATGTACATTATGTTCACCAATAAAGTTTCCTGTGCAGTTTACATGCATTGAGACATAAACCTCAGTCACCAATAAAGTTTCCTGTGCAGTTTACATGCATTGAGACATAAACCTCAGTCACTGGATCACACTTCCCCCCATCAGTCAGTCAGTCACTATTTCAAAAGGAAGCTTAGTTATCCTTTAAACCCTAGTAGTGGGCAGGACTAATTCTATTATTGTTGTCATGTCAACCATCACTAATATTGTTATGGCTACGATTGTGCAATGAAAGGCTTATTGTCGTCACCTCCTCAGTCCACCATTTCAATAGTAACCATATTATAATATATACTCGTTAATTTATATACTGTACACTCCAATTGAGATTACATGTCTCTGTCCTGAACAATTTAGTTGCTAGTATTCACTTTCTTAAAAACACTATGGAAACAAGTATGTCCATACATTCACTATCCCTTACTCTGAAGCTGAGCCTCTTTCGAAGAAAAACCCAAATGTCTCGGCCAGTTGTTCCTCTGTTGCTATGACAGAATTGTGAATTGTACCATTAGGGGGACTAATGCCAATTTTCTCCATCACTTTCACACCTACAGCAGTCACATCCACGCATGAACCAAACCCGATGGCGACTTTGTTTTCCCGCTTTGTCGATGGAAATCCTTCTTCAGAGAGAAGTCCATCTCTTATCTGCTTTAGGTCTGCTACGTATTTCTGAGACGGAATGTACATAGCCAGAAAGAGAAGCACGAAGGACGCGATACAACCTTCTTTGAACGACATCTTGCAGCAGTGAAAGGAACCGTCAAGAACTAATAAGACGTCTTTCCCCGGCTTCTGAGGGAGCCAAAATAAAGTCTATTGTCAGACTCATTGGCTAGCGGTCTCGGAATAAAGACAATGGCCAAGTAGATTAAACTGGTAAGGGTCGTTCCAACGATTACTTACCTTCTGTGGTTATACTATAGTCAGCGAGAAATGGCTGCAACTATTGATACGTCGCAGCATACCATTCCTTTGGACACTCTTATCAGTGGTCTAGATGCTTCCCAGTCATTCCAGGGCCTGACAGAAAAGGAGAAGTTATATTGTCATTATCTATCAAGAGCTGCTTGGGAGGGAAGCTATATTTGCTTGTTGCAAACTTCACCAGAGTCAGTTCCAATATTCGTTCTTCTGAGGGAGTTGTTTTCCAAGCAGTCCATTCAGTCTCTGCAAGAGGCTGTCAAAGATGTGTTGACTGAAAATGAGTTCAAGGTAGCCAATGGGAGTACAATATTCTCTTGTGGTGCATGTACTTGTATCTACTCATATACCATACAATGACTAAGCATTGTTTATTTTGGCTACCGCATTGATTTGTGTTATTGTTTAACTTGCGAGGTTGTGAAGTACACGTGTCGTGATTTTGAGTGGCACTAATGTAGCTCTTGGGGCATGCTCCAGGCTTTGGCCAGTATGGCAGTCGCGGTCTGTCAAGAGAGGGTTCATTAGCATATAGTATCGGGTTATGTGTCTACAGTTAAAAAAACTACTCAGCATATTGTACCTAAGCTTGGCGGCCTGCTTAATTTATATAAGATTGAGGTCTTTATTGAAACTTTTTAAGTCTCTGTGTTTGTGGATGTGTGTGTGTGTGTGTGTGGATGTGTGTACCTCAGAGTTTCATGCTGTATTCCTGTGCTGTCTTCAGTAACATGGGCAACTACAAGAGTTTTGGAGATACCAAAATAGTTCCTGGCATATCTAAGGTACTGACTGGTTGATCTGGTTCGAAGAGTTAACGAGTAGGGGTTCGGTAACTTTTGCAAATGTATGAAGGGAAGAAGAATGGGTAAGTAAAGGAGAATTGCGTGAGATGTGGAATGGGAAAGTGGGAGCATATGGCATAGTTAACAGTAAAACGTCTATTAACGACCTCTCCGAGAAGCGACCTACCTCTCTGGAGAGACCAAATCATGCGCCCCCGATTGCAACTACAACAAATATAGTGCATTTAGAACCTCCGAGAAGCAACCACCTCTTATTTCCGACCAGTGACCAATTTCTCGGTCCCATCTTGCTCAAAACAAATACATTCGCCCCTCTATAAGTGACCAATGACCACACCTACTGAAAATTTGAGAGATTGCGGTCGTGCGGAAGCTTATAAAAGTAGCATTATACTGCACTACTTCTACAGTATCCAATTTTGTCCGGGACAAAATGTCTTCGCTAAATGCTCACTGAAAGTTTGATGCTTCTATTTTAATCTTCATCTGAACAAAAAGTGCAGGAAATAATATCCACAGAACAGCAAGTGCTACTAGGAAAAAATCACCTGGCTTGCTACCAAAATAAAGACTGGTGTGGTTCGTTGCAAATACCTCTCAAACAATCCCCTTATTCTGGAAAGTTGTTTGTTTTGTTTTTACAGAAAATTGCATCTCCCAGTAGTAGCCACAAGAAGGCAATTGAGACTCCAGAACAAAAATTTCTTGTAAGATATGCTTGTCATCAGGTCACCATTCAGATAACCACAATAAGACGTGCATCAATTAATGAATGTATTTGTAATTCAATTTTCCCTAACTCTTTGTCACAAATAATGACATTTACAAAATAACCTCTGAGAAAGGACCAACTTCTGAGAAGAGACCCAAAGTCTTGTCCCCAATGTGGTCAACATTCGGAAGTTTTACTATATTACGTGTGTGTGTGTGTGTGTGTGTGTACAGGATAAGGTAAGGTGTATCCTGGAGCACAGTCAGTTGTTTGAATGTGACAAGGACTTGTTGGAGCGTCTGTGGAGTGGATGCAGTGAAGACATGTTCCTCCTCACTCCTACCAACAAGCAGCTGGGACTGGGACAGGAGGTAAGGCAACAAGTGTCAAGTAGTGCCATTGACACACTCTGACCATTCCTCTACAGCAACCCAACTTCCTCTTATCATTATCTTCCTTCTACCTTTACCTAGTTGTCTTCACTTGTTTCCGTACCTGATCTTTTTTCTCTGCCATTCTTCTCTTCTCACTCATTTTCTACCCTTTAACCATATTCATTCTATTTTTTTTCTTCCTTTCCCATAAGTTTTCTCTTCTATTATTGTAACTGCACCATGCGGTCTGTTAGCATGATTCATTCATTTTCCTCCAGGGCATCACCACGTACTACTCTGGCAACTGCACCACTCCAGACATAGAACTGGTCCAGACCTTCATGGTGGAGAAGGTCAGTCCTCGATTCACTCTCAGTGCGTCAGGTAAAGGGTGTCCTATTTTTGGTTGTGGTTTGTGTGGTGCAGGGGCTTGAGCAGTACAACTCACGGTTGTTCAAGAAGAATGAAGGTGGTCAGGTGGTCTATGAAGTGAGACTGGCCTCATCACTAACTTCAGGTAGCAACAGGGCCAGAATAACCTGAGCAGTAATGGCGGGCTAACTTGTCTTAATGTGGACTTGCCAAGAAACATAAGTAAACCCTTCAAGCCAAGCCATTCTCTGTGCAGCTTGTTATCAGCCCCTTCCTTTTACTATTTTATTATTATTATTGTTATTGTTACTATGGTGATGATGGTGACGATGATGATTATAATTTCCCCTTTATCTCGTAGCACTAAAGGGGATTTAAGCGTGTTTGAAAAAGTGTTGAAAAAAGTGGAAGCTCTGAGTTAGGATCTGAATAATCTACTTATGTGAGATGGAATTGGAAAATAAGGGAATGTAAATTTAGATAAATCGGTGCACGCCCACCTATTGCTACCCACCCACTTACTGGAACTCTTAACTACAAGAATACAGTTTATGTCAGAGGCTAAGAGTGACACAGAGACTGCTTGAGCTGTGCGAGTTTGTTATTAGGATCACCTCAATTGTCAGGCCAGCTCTATCTCTCTCCATCTATTTTCATCGAGCACATTATTATCACTTGACACACACTCATGGCCACTTGACACACACTCGTGGCCACTTGACACACGCTCGTGGCCACTTGACACACTCGTGGCCACTTGACACACACTCGTGGCCACTTGACACACACTCGTGGCCACTTGACACACTCGTGGCCACTTGACTCACTCGTGGCCACTTGACACACTCGTGGCCACTTGACACACACTCGTGGCCACTTGACACACACTCGTGGCCACTTGACACACACTCGTGGCCACTTGACACACACTCGTGGCCACTTGACACACACTCGTGGCCACTTGACACTCACTCGTGGCCACTTGACACACTCGTGGCCACTTGACACACACTCGTGGCCACTTGACACACACTCGTGGCCACTTGACACACTCGTGGCCACTTGACACGCTCGTGGCCACTAGACACACTCGTGGCCACTTGACACACTCGTGGCCACTTGACACACTCGTGGCCACTTGACACACACTCGTGGACACTTGACACACTCGTGGCCACTTGACACACTCTCGTGGCCACTTGACACTCACTCGTGGCCACTTGACACTCACTCGTGGCCACTTGACACACTCGTGGCCACTTGACACACACTCGTGGCCACTTGACACACACTCGTGGCCACTTGACACACTCGTGGCCACTTGACACGCTCGTGGCCACTTGACACACTCGTGGCCACTTGACACACTCGTGGCCACTTGACACACACTCGTGGCCACTTGACACTCACTCGTGGCCACTTGACACTCACTCGTGGCCACTTGACACTCACTCGTGGCCACTTGACACACTCGTGGCCACTTGACACTCACTCGTGGCCACTTGACACACTCGTGGCCACTTGACACACTCGTGGCCACTTGACACTCACTCGTGGCCACTTGACACACACTCGTGGCCACTTGACACTCACTCGTGGCCACTTGACACACTCGTGGCCACTTGACACACTCGTGGCCACTTGACACTCACTCGTGGCCACTTGACACACACTCGTGGCCACTTGACACACACTCGTGGCCACTTGACACACTCGTGGCCACTTGACACTCACTCGTGGCCACTTGACACACTCGTGGCCACTTGACACTCACTCGTGGCCACTTGACACACTCGTGGCCACTTGACACACTCGTGGCCACTTGACACACACTCGTGGCCACTTGACACACTCGTGGCCACTTGACACACACTCGTGGCCACTTGACACACTCATGGCCACTTGACACACACTCGTGGCCACTTGACACACTCGTGGCCACTTGACACACACTCGTGGCCACTTGACACTCACTCGTGGCCACTTGACACACTCTCGTGGCCACTTGACACACTCGTGGCCACTTGACACACACTCGTGGCCACTTGACACACTCATGGCCACTTGACACACACTCGTGGCCACTTGACACACTCATGGCCACTTGACACACACTCGTGGCCACTTGACACTCACTCGTGGCCACTTGACACACACTCGTGGCCACTTGACACACTCGTGGCCACTTGACACCACTCATGGCCACTTGACCACACGCTCTGGCCACTTGACACCACACTCGTGCCACTTGACACACACTCGTGGCCACTTGACACACTCGTGGCCACTTGACACACGCTCGTGGCCACTTGACACTCACTCGTGGCCACTTGACACACACTCGTGGCCACTTGACACACTCGTGGCCACTTGACACACTCGTGGCCACTTGACACACACTCGTGGCCGCTTGACACACTCATGGCCACTTGACACACACTCGTGGCCACTTGACACACACTCGTGGCCACTTGACACACTCGTGGCCACTTGACACACACTCGTGGCCACTTGACACACACTCATGGCCACTTGACACACACTCGTGGCCACTTGACACACTTGTGGCCACTTGACACACACTCATGGCCACTTAACACACACTCATGGCCACTTGACACACTTGTGGCCACTTGACACACACTCGTGGGCACTTGACACACACTCGTGGCCACTTGTATTGTCTCATCCGTAACCATGATCACGGGTGGTGTGCTTGAGCACAAAAGGCGAGCGAGCTGGCCTGGCTGTATTTTATACAGTAAGGATTTACTAATACCCTTTTTTATTTTTATAAAAAAACTTCGAATTCTATCTTTATGTTTATAATTAGAAGCGCGAGCTAACTATGAGCTACAGCTTAGCATAATATCTGGAGTTATTTAAATTGAAATGTTCTAACTTGATCCACCTTTTCAATGGTGATGGAGAGAAACTATCTTTCTCGGTCCACTATGCTTTCTTTAAAGCCATAGACCTGATTGTCAAGCCTGCAAGTCATGACTGAATGAATGGTCGACAGGTTTCTTTGTTACTTTGTTCCTTTTAATTTATGAAGATGCTCGGTCAACTTATGTAATTAGTGGTGCCGGCAAGGAAAGGAGTTACACATATCATATAAATAAATAATAAAAATAAATAAATAAACAAATAAATTCCGTGGAATCATGATAGTGTTACCCCTTGAAGTGTCTCACTCACTCGTTCGCCAATCACTAATTAAACAGTTTGTTTGTGTGTGTGTGTGTAGGAGTTGCAGCAGATGAATCAGACAAGATTGCAGAGGTCATACGTCAACATCAGTATCAGGAAAAGGTCATCAGTGTTGTTCGCGGAGACTATGCGCCACTCATGCAAAACATGATCACGAACCTGGAGAAGGCAAAGGTTCAGACTGATGGCATGTAGGGTAGGGGGCGTGGCTGGAGTGTATGTACGCCACAAGGAAGTTTTCCAGACCTCAAGGGGCTGGGCTTCTTGCCTTCTGTATGGCTTCAATTGCTAACTTCAGCAATCTAGGAAGTGATTGATTGTGTGGCGTTGAGTGATGAGGTGGCATTAGCGAGTGACTACAGAGTTTGGTAAAGACCATTATTTTATTTCGGAGTCCCTATTCAAGAAATAAAGCATCACAAACAATATAAAGATGGAATATTTTATGAGTTAAATTTCCAAACTGTGGTACATGGAAGACATTTGAATGTTAGTCTCGCCTCTTTTAAAAATGGCAGCTTAAGCTGGTAGAATGGGATATAATTGTAGTAATTTGGAGATGATGAATTGAAGGATGGATTTTAATGAGAGAGTGTTGAATTATTCTTGTGGGCGTGGCCTGTTTCTCTCTCTCTAGGAGTATGCCGGTAATGACGACGAGGTAGCCATGTTGGAGTATTACGTGCGTAGCTTCAGGACTGGTTCCGTGGAGGACCATAAGCAAGGTTCTCGACATTGGATCAAAGACAAGGGACCCATTGTGGAGAGGTAACCAACCATTCTGAACACTCCTGAATTGATGACCTTTTACCAACCCATGTTTGTGGCAGTTATATAGGCTTCATTGAGTCATACAGAGATCCTTTTGGAGTGAGAGGAGAATTTGAAGGTGAGTCTTCAGTATGGATACTTCTGCCACTTACTTCCGACAATTTTTGCAGGCTTCGTTGCCGTGGTTAATAAAGCCATGAGTGCAAAGTTTAACGAGCTAGTTGTGAGTGCTGAAGGTCTATTGAGTCAGCTTCCATGGCCTCCCTCATTTGAGAAGGACAGTTTCCTGAAGCCTGACTTTACTTCCTTGGATATCATTACATTTGCTTCCAGTGGAATTCCAGCTGGCATTAACATTCCTAACTGTGAGAACATCAGCCATTTTATTTATCTGTATTCTATATATATATTTTCTGAATTTTAATTTCACTCTCCTGTCATCATTCTGTTCTCAATTCTTTATTCATTTATTTGTAGTGGTTCCATTCTCATTTCTGTGTTCCATTATTTTTATTCCTAAAATCTCAACTCCTATTTTTAATTCTCCTATGGATTCCCACATTATAGTTTTTCTCTATTCTAATTCTCATCTTTTACATCTCTTCTTCCAATCATCTTCTCCTCCTACTTCTCCATCTCCTGTCAATCTATCTTCACTTTTCTTTATGTCCACTCAGCACATGTGTTTGTTCTTTGGTGCACTCTGACTCCATTTTGTTTCCCTGTGTTGTGTCAGATGATGATATTCGTCAAGATGAAGGCTTCAAGAATGTGTCTCTGGGTAACGTTCTCACTGCCGCCTATCAAGACAAACGTGTGACATTCCTATTGGCCGATGATCAAGAGACGTACGTGAAGTTGCGGTGTGCAGCATTTGAAGTACAAGTTGGACTTCACGAGCTTCTCGGACACGGCTCAGGGAAGCTTTTCAAAAAGGCAAGTAACATAATTTAATTGGAGGAAGATTATTGTAGGCAGTGTGACTTGCTGTGGGTGTGGTTTCTGTAGGAGGAAGATGGAACTTTCAATTTTGACATAGCTTCTGTCAAGAATCCTGTAACTGATAGTTTGGTAAGGTGTGGTATATGAACAGGTTACAGAAGGATATCTGAAGTACAATTTGTCTCCAGATTCAGAGTTGGTACAGTGTGGGCGAGACGTGGGATACCAAGTTCCGTTCATTAGCGTCATCTTACGAGGAATGTCGTGCCGAGTGCGTTGGTTTGTACCTGTGTCTTTCCAAGGGTGTTCTCAAGTAAGATGGCCATTTTAAATACGACCAAGCCCAAATTCAATTTGGCTTCCAGAATACATGCAGCACACACACGGCTATCCACACATTGTTGTTTGTTGTTGTTGTTGTTTGTTTGTTGTTGTTGTTTAAAGAATATTTGGATATGAAGGAGAATCAGCTGATGATATCTTGTATGTGAACTGGTTGAACATGGTGAGAGCTGGTCTGCTGGGACTAGAGTATTACACACCAGAGAACAAGAAGTGGAGACAGGTCAGTCTGGCTTGTGTGTGTGTGTGTGTGTGTGTGTGTGATGTGTATATGTTATGTGTTTATAGTCATATGCAAAATGCCAATTTTTGAAATCCACTTAAGTGCAGTTTGCACTCCATGACAATATGATGGAGTATAAATATGTAAAGCAAATTTAACCTTTGGGTCACACTAATAGTAGTGAAGGTGTTGGAATTGGCCTATTTGTGTCAGTTAATCAGCCCATCACATGACTCTCGAGCCCATCACATGACTCTCGAGCCCATCACATGACTCTCGAGCCCATCACACTTTAAGCCAGAAGTAGCTAGTTAGTGAAGGAATGGCTGAGTGCTTGTACTAAAGGTTGGCTGATGTACCACAAACCAGAGAGAGACAGACAAATGGACAAACAGAACGACTACTATAGCCCTTTCATGCATGCGTGCAGAGAGTTAATACTAAGTCACGCCTTAACTTGATGCTGCATCTCCTCCTAATGGTGTATGTGTGTGTGTGTGTGTGTGTGTGTGTGTGTGTGTAGGCTCACATGCAAGCTCGCTATGTCATCTTGCGAGTGTTGCTCCAGGAAGCTCCAGGTCTGGTCTCCGTAGAGCGTGTGACTGGCTCAGATGGGAAGCCAGACGCTGTGGTCAGACTGGACCGAACAAAGATAGCTTCTGATGGCAAGAGAGCCATTGGGGAGTTCCTACAGAAACTACAGGTAAGGGGCGGATATGCATGGTGTGTGTGTGTGTGTGTGTGTGTGTGTGTGTGTGTGTGTGTGTGTGTGGATAGCCTAGAAGTAGTACATGCATGTAAGTACATATTAGTGGAGCACACATACACACATACACACATGCACACACACATGCATATACACACACACATGCACACACACACACATGCACATACACACACACATACACACACACATACACATACATACATACATGCACACAGTATTATTGAAACTTTTAGCTTTGTTTTTCTTAGAGGTACATTTGCTATTTTATAAACAAAGTTTATTTCATGATTTTTCCCCCATGTGGGGGCAGGGGGCGTGGCCCTGACTTGAAGGGGGTCGTAGTTACCTATTATAGAGCGTACATTTATACAGTGTTTGGTGAAACTAAAAGAAAGAGGAATAATATTGAGGAAAGATTTACTTACTGCAATACTGCTAAGTTGGTGAGCCTCATCTGGTTGGCTAACCTTTCTAGAATTATTATTTCTTCTATAACAGTTTCCTCCTTTCTTAAATATAATATTAGGCATTTAGTTCTAATATTCTCTAAGCAAGTGTCCAATTTATAGAAATTTTTACTGATTCAGTGAATTGATTTTAACTTGTCACTATTACAATTAAATACCCGGGCAGGCAGGCGGTGCCCTGGAATACACCAAGTGATAAACACTCATCTCAGTCTACTGCTGCTTTTTGTCGCTACATTAACCCTTCACTGTTGCATGCCGAGGAAACTGGTCGCTTTAAAATGATCATAAGAAAAATACAAATTAAAAAGCTGCACGCAATATATGATAATGAAAGACAGCTCTTTCTAATTAGTTAAAATAGTAACTACTTCAATTGTTGTGGACCCTTTGCCGATTTTGGCTGTTCTTATGAACCTCATGGGCAATTGAGTTTTTGGAGAACAGTGACTCACTCATTTTAGAGAAGAAGAAAGTAAGGTTTAACAGTTAGCATCCTGTGCAGACGCTTAGGGCTAGAGCTGTAGAAAGTAATGATTGCACCTCTGGGAAAGCTGTAGAATCAAGCAGTACTGAGTCCAGGAGAAATTGAAGTCTACTATTACAGGTATCTGTAGGGAGGAGTGATGAATCTGTAGCAGTAGCAGATGTGTTTGGAGTGTGAGAGCAGGAGCAAGTATGTGTAGTTGTTATTTTTGCGTAGGCGTATGTGTACCATTTTCTACTAATGCGCCTGCCTGCGTGTGTTATGAAGTTCCATGGCAATACTTAGCTATATTTTATTGTGGGGTACTTGTTGAATGCATTAGAAATGATCGGCTGAAAGGAAATAGCTGGGGAGCTGGGGAGGTTGAAAATGCTGGCAAACAGACACACAGAGTTGCCCAAACTGCAGAAGAAAAAAGACAATACAATAAAATAGGTTCAAAATATGTGCTGCATGCATGTGGCAGATATAGATTTTTGTTGGTGATGTATGTGTGTTTGTTTGTGTATAATGTGTTAGGTGTACAAGTCCACAGGGAACGTAGGGGAGGCGGAGTCTCTGTATGGCCACTTCTCAGCTGTTACGGAGGAAGATGGTGGCTGGTTATCTTTGAGAGAGACAGTATTGCAGAGAAAGCTTCCAAGAAGGATGTTGGTGCAGCCATTGACTTTCTTGAAGGGTGAGTGGATTTGCGATGTTTAATCTATTTTATTCTGAACATTTTTATGACAGGTTTATACATAGCATAGCAAGTCTCGCGCGGCCGACCCCTTTCCCTTTTATAATCCGCTCGCGCGGAGGAGGGAGAGAGAGTCTGGTAGAAGCTTGTACATCGTTTTGTGCTAAAGGAATGCAATTATATTGTAACTGGGTGTTGCGGTCATCAAATATCACACTCGCGCGAAAGTAGTATTACAGGGATTCCTCGGTTTCAATAGGCTACTGCTTTTGCTGTGGAATATCTGTTACTTATTTACCACACTCCTCAACTTATCATACATGGGAGGAAGCAGTGAGTAGCACAGTGACTTGCCATAGCCAGCAGGTAAAGAAATAAAGACATCTTGATTCTGTAAAAATGCAAGAATGGCTTCTCCCTGTTTGCTACTAAGTATGTATCCATGTTCCAACGCAACCGCACGCTCTAGCTTTATAATCCATCTCCACCAAAAAAGCATTCGAAGTGAAGTTTTTATACGCGTATTTAATTCTACGTCATGGAAAGCCACACCTCTACATAAGCAATACATGGAAAGTATGTTTCCCCATGAATCCAGGGGAATGACACGAGACGATGTACAAGCTTCTACCAAACCCTCTTTCCCTCCCCCGCACGAGTGGATAATAAAAGGGAAAGGGATCGGCCACGCGAGACTAAGCATAGCACAGGAGGTGTGCTAAAGATAGTTATGTGATTCGTAATAAATGGGTAATGAGCCAATAGAGTTTGTTGTTGTTGTTGTTGTTGTGTTCTTGTTGTTACAATGAATATCCTGTATTGCTAGGAATGTACGTACTTTATAATAATAATGATAATAATAATTATTATTATTGTTTGTTTTTGTTTTTTTATAAATAAAAAAAATTATTATTATTATATTATTATATTATTATTATTATTATTATTATTATTATTATTATTATTATATTATTATTATTATTATTATTATTATTATTATTATATACCTATTTTATTGATAATAATAATAAGGAATAAATTATGATGAATAAGGATAAGTTAGTTGCCTGTACTGCCTAAAATTGCTGCCGTATTTCCCCGTTGTACCACTACTGACAGCCGCTGAAGGAGGAACTGTGTAGAGCGGGGGTCTCCCGTGGCCAGGTGGATGCGTCTGCCTAACTTCTCTAGAAAAGATAGGGTAGAGGGCCCTATGGCGCCTGAGGTCTCTATGGCGACTGGCTGTATAATGAACTGAGGTGCCAGATGTGCATACTTGGCAGACTTCCTTTCTTCGGCCAGGGATGCAACACCTCCAGCCTCTTTCATATGAGGACGCAAAAGTATCAGGACATGTTGCATCCCAGACCAGAGGGTGACCTGAACTCCAAGGTACTAGGGTCATGCCATCTGGTCTTTGGCCATCTGAGCATGAAAGGCCAGGGGGTTCGAGCCTCGAAGGGATCCCAGCTGTGGAAAGCGAATGCTTTATGACATCATTAATGGATGCATGTCGGGAATGCCTTCCCTCGCTTTTCCGGCAGCACAGTCCATGAAGGCCGAGTGAGGAGACTTCAGCACCGCAGAACTGGCAATCATGGGATTATTATTATTATTAGAACCCGTTGCTATATTGTTACTAGGTGTACTAACTTGGTAAGTGTGCACTATTTTTTGCCTTTAGGTATATAAACTGTGCATACTAACCACCCTTGGGGTATTGCTATTTTTGAGTTTTAGTTTAATAGAATAGGCCGGATAAAGCTGTGTGAGGCCTGGATATGATATGTGAGGGTCTACTACCCTCTCATATCCGACCTATACGGGACCAGCCCTAGTTCGGACAACTCTCCTGACAACTCTCCTGCTGACCGCTCATACCTCATACCACAGGAATTTACCATAGCTAGCTGCTTAACTGTTTACCACAGAGCAGAGCAGCCCAGGGTAGAGTTAGATCTGGAGATAACAGCTGGCAGCTACAATGCTAAAGTAAACCTGCCAGGTGTGCTTCAATTGAATTT